>LBJMC04202__coassemble_117_pt1 | contig 113973 bp, 91 predicted proteins | sample LBJMC04202__metabat2_low_PE_025 | metagenome-assembled genome bin LBJMC04202 | reverse complement strand
TGGTCACCTCCAAGCATCCCCGGCCCCAGTGGCTGACCATGGAGCAGGCCGTCAAGCACTGCACCCAGGGCGTGGGCATCTGGGAGTGGGCCTCCAACGATGCCGGCCAGGAACCCGACGTGGTCATGGCCTGCTGCGGCGACACCCCCACGCTGGAGACGCTGGCTGCCGTCAGCATCCTGCGCAAGGCCCTGCCGGAGCTGAAGATCCGTGTGGTCAACGTGGTGGACCTGATGAAGCTGGAGCCTGCCACCAAGCATCCCCACGGCCTTACCGATGCCGACTATGATGCCCTGTTCACCAAGGACAAGCCCATCATCTTTGCGTTCCACGGCTATCCCACCCTCATTCATGAGCTGACCTACGACCGTGCCAACCGTAACCTGAGCGTGCACGGCTACCAGGAGGAAGGCACCATCACCACGCCCTTCGATATGCGCGTGCAGAACGAGGTTGACCGCTTCCACCTGGTCAAGGATGCCATCCAGCATCTGCCCCAGCTGGGCAACCGCGGCGCGCACCTCATCCAGCAGATGAACGACAAGCTGGTGGAACACAAGAACTACATCCACGAAGTGGGCCAGGACCTGCCCGAGATCCTGGACTGGAAGTGGGAGTCCTGAGCCAAGCGGCCTCCCTTGAGAACGCCGACAGCTGAAATTTACAATATAACATCCTGAACCAATAACCGCGCCGGGTAAGATAAAACCGGCGCGGTTTTATGTTTCGTGATTTGGATCACTGTAAGTATAAATAACTGCCCAGGGGGGCGAACGGACAAGATTTTTAAATCGCTCAAGTATGGAAAATAATTTGAAGCGAGAAACATTTTCAAGGATGGCAACGTGAAAAATCTGATAAACAAGAAATTGACGGATAAAGATGAGATCAGATCAGCATGGGTACGATGTCCATTTTGTCAGGCGAAAACTAAGACTAAAATACTTGATGATTCTATTCTTCTTCGTTTTCCGCTCTACTGCCCCCGATGCAAAAAGGAAATGAAGGTAGATGTCATCCAAGGAATAATTTATTTCTGTTCTCAGTAAAAGAAGCAAAAGGTAAGACCCGCTTTTCGAATGTGTGAAAAACGGGTCTTTCTTTATACGGTCTGAACCTCACCAACCGAGTCTTTTTTTCTAGTGTGAATTAAGATTTCACGGTTAATGGAAAGCAGCATCTCAAGTTCATCTTGTGTACAAGTGTCGATTAAATGATGAAATTGTTCCTGCAGATTAGAGGTGTCTCCATGCCCAGGGAAGAAAACATCGTTGACATTGATGCCTAAGTAACGGAACAGTAAATAGATGGATTCGAATTCTGGGTTGGCAATACCACGTTCAATATTGGAAATTGATTTTCCTGTGACACCGATGTGTTCTGCTAACTCGTCCTGCGTCAAGCCGTGAGCGATACGCGCAGCTTGAACAATAGATGCGAGATTTTCGGAAAATTCGTACAATTCTGTTCACCCCAAAATAAGAACTTTCGATATTTTACGAGTTACGAATATATTGTATAGGTGTCGAAAATAGAGTTGAACGAATTATATTTCTATATTTATTAGAAAAATAATTACATGAAAGAAGAAAGGTGGCTGTGACAAAACATTTTGTTTTACAAGAAATCATTAAACTAATAAACATTTTTACCTGATGTCTTTACTCATTCGAGTGTGGCAATAGAAAAATATTTCTACCTTGCCTTCAAGAGCAGAAAAAGGGTACATGATTATACCTGTTTTTCTGCTCTTTTTGCTTTTGTACGAAACTGTCGTTCGCCACCGTAATGAACTTTTCCTGAATCAAAAGGAAAGGTGATGTGTGAACGTGAAAATTTATTTTTTAAATAGTAAGGTTTATTTCCTATTTAACCATTACGATAGAGACAGGGCAAGGGAAGGGAGGTGGTGCGATGGATGCAATGGAGCGTCGATGCCAGATCATTGAAATCCTTTGCGATGCAAAAATGTGTGTTAAAATGCGCGATCTGGCTTCCCGGTTCAATGTGTCCGTTCGCACCATCCGCACCGACGTGGATGTACTCTCGACTACATATCCGATTGAAACGACACGGGACGATATAAGGGAGGAATCAGCTTTATAGAAGGATATAGTCCGAAAAGTCCCCGACTGACTTTGGTGCAGCGAGATTTTCTATATCGAATTATGAAACAACTATCGAAGGCTGATCAGGAAATCGTACAGAGCATCCTCCACGATTTTGACTTTATGCAGTAGTACTGCCTGAACCTTGACAATTGAATACTCAGCACGGAGGTACGTTCCCGGAGCAGGAAGCGATGTAAGGGAAGCGCCAGGACGTGCGAGACGATCTGTCCCGCACCGAGCGATTCATTCCACTGAAAAACAGCCACAGGGCTGTATCGCCATGATCTGCATGGGAGATAATGATACCCTGTTTGCCCCGCACATCAGACGGGGTGGCCGACCTTGGGTTGCAATCCTTAGACCCCTGGAACGCCAGTGAAAGCTGCGCAAGCGGCTGCCTAACGAAAGTGAACCGTGTTCCCAAGTGCCAGGGGGCGAGCTGCAAATATGGCATTTCTGCATGTTATTCTCTTTTCTTCTGAACATCAACAACCCCATGTGTTGATGTCAAACCCGTGCGGCGCAGTGCAGACCGCTGCGCCGCACTATTTTGCCATCAACCAAGGAGATGATCCTATTGACTAATCCAGAAACCGGATACGAGAAAGCCCACCGACAAGCAGAGCAGATCTTCCGGGAAGTGTTTTCGGCCAGAGGGATGAACGTACGCGAAGGCCAGATACGATTGTGCCATGCGATGCTGGATACCTTGTTTGGCAGGGATGTGGCCCTGTGTGACGCCGGTGTGGGTCTGGGCAAGACCTATGCCTATCTGGTCGCCTGCATTTTGTGGAAGCTTCAAAAGCCGCATCCAATGCAGCGGCCGGTGGTGATCTCCACGGCCAGCATCACGCTGCAGAATGCAATTCCGGAAGAATACATACCGTTTTTATCTGATGCTTTAATACAGAACGGATATATTCGAGAGCCGATCTGTGCCGTGTTGCGAAAAGGAAAGGAACGCTTCGTTTGCGATGTGCGTTTGCTGATTCGCCAAAAACAGATTTCAGCAAGAGGAAAACGCTTTCGTAAGCGGGCCACCATGCTGGAAGAAGCCAAGCAGTGTCTGGACCTGGACAGGCTGCCGAATCTGCCTCACTATGAGCGTCGCCTGATTTGTGTGCCGAGTCACTGTGGCCGCAGCTGCATCGCACATACGGACTGCCGCTATCGGCAATATCTGAAAGCATCCAACGGGCCTTCGGTCACGATTCAGGTCTGCAATCACAATTACCTGCTGGCAGACACGGCCCACCGGCAGAACGGGTGGACGCCGCTTTTGAAGGATTACCAGGCTCTGGTGATCGACGAGGCACACAAGCTGCCGGAAACAGTACGCCAGATGAACACCCGGCGGATCTGTTCAGCAGAGTTGCTCGCCTATGAAAAACTGCTGACAGCTGGTCATTGTGGGCTGAGCGCGCAGAAACTTCGAGCCGTCACCCGGGAATTCCTCGCGGCATTTGCGCCGCCGGAAACGAAAGCAGAACGGGCAATACCGCTGAAACAGACAAAGGTCGGAACCGCGGCGCTCCAGCATCTGGACAAAGCAATCGTCGAAATTCTGAAACAGAGGCCCGAAGCAATGCCCCGAGGACTGCGCGGCAAACTAAGCGCAGTACAGCAGCTGATACCGCTGTTCTTAGGTACAGACAGCACCTTTGTGCGCTATCTTACCTGGCGCCGGGAAAGCGGCGGGATCGGTGTGGACCTGTGTGCTGTGCCGTTTGATCTGCCCAAATGCCTGTCCTCGGCGCTTTGGGACGAGCAGAAGCCTGCGATCCTTACTTCGGGCACACTGGCCGTGGGAGAAGATTTTTCACATACCGCGAAGCGGCTGGGCCTGGATCGGGGCACGCCGCTGCGCACCCTGAAAGTCCTTTCACCCTTTGATTACAAGAAAAACTGTATGTTGTATTTCCCGGAATCCCGGCGGTGCAAGAGTGAACCGGAGGAGGAGCGCATTGCCCGAAAGGAAGGAACCGGTGTGCAGGAATACATACAGCAGATGCCTGATGGCCGTACTCGGATACAACGGGAAGTAGAGGGGGGCTCCGTTACCATATACTTTTCGGAAAAAGACGATGAAGATACACTTGAAAAAGTAAAATCCATGATCATGGATGCCTATGCAGAGAGAAAACACCGTGAGGGTAAACCGTCAAATTCCGGCCCGCAATAAGACAGGGATTTCTCCGTTTTGGTGATAGCTTTCCTGTCCCGAAATGAGTATTGTTGGGATAGGCAAATAACCCATACTAAGAGAATGCGAGAGGAACAAAAATGACATTTTGGGACCAACATGGGCAGGAAGTGGAGATCTCGCAGGCAGATCAGAAGTGGTTAGATGATTCGTATTTTATGACCCAACAGATGCGGTTGGAGGTCGATGCACCACGGGCGGCCCTGTCCTACCGCGTTTCGACTAAGGGCCAGGTGGATCACGATGATATTCCCATGCAGAAAATTGCCTGCCGGAAGTTTGCCCAGGAGCATGGCTGGCGTGTGGTACTGGAAAAAGCCGAGAAGGGAATCTCGGGTTCCAAAGTTTCTGCCAGTAAGCGGGACGTGATTCAGGAACTGCGCAGTGAGGCGAGCAGGGGTAACTTCGATATTCTTCTGGTGTATATGTTTGACCGGCTGGGACGCATCGAGAGTGAAACGCCATTCGTACTGGAATGGTTTGTCCAGCACGGCATCCAGATGTGGAGCACCCACGAAGGCCAGCAACGCATCGAAAGCCACGGTGATAAGCTGATGAACTATATCCGGTTCTGGCAGGCAGCAGGGGAGAGCGAAAAGACTTCCATGCGAACCAGGGACCGCATCCGTCAGATCGTTTCCAGTGGACATTTTGCCGGAGGTTTGTCCCTTACGGATATCGAGCTATTAATAAAGGTAGAGTCAACAAGAGAGACCAGCCCGTAAAGGACCTGGAAATCAATCCAGATGAAGCGGAATGGGTCCGGGAAGTGTTTATAAAAGTGGCGGAAGAAGGTGCCAGCGGGTACGCCATGGCACAGATGCTGAACCAACGAGGGCTGCGTACCCGCCAGGGGGCGGAGTTTCAGTCTTCCAATATCAAGAGGATGATTCAGCACGAGGGGTACACGGGATATATCATTACCAAGGCAGCAAGATCAGAGTTCATGCCGCAGCTGCAGATCATTGACGAGGCTTTGTTTGCCAAGGCAAATGAGATGATCAGTAAGAGAAGCAAAAAGGCTCTGAAAGATCAAAACGCTGCCCAAAAGAGTGGCAATCCAACATTATTGGCCGGCATCGTCGTCTGCGCACATTGCGGGGCGAAGATGTCGGCCTTTTTGCATACGGACCGATATAAGCTGGCCGATGGGAGTATCCGGGAGAAGGTGCAGGCCAAATACAACTGCTACCAGCGCGGTCAGCATCTGCGGGAATGTGATGGACAGTCTCTCTATCTCGCAGAGAAGGTTGACAGGATCGTGCTTGCTTACGTCGATGAACTGTTCCGCAAGATCAAGAGTGAACCGTATGACAAGAGTATTGAGCAGAAGATTCGTCAGCAAGAAGCAAATCATAATAGAAAAAAGCAGGCTGCCGAGAAAAAGATCAAGGCAGCCCAGTATAAGCAGCAACGCTATGAAGATGAGGTACTGAAGTGTCTGGAAGGGGAGAGCGCCTTCTCGCAGGAGATGCTGGCCCGGCTGATTACGCAGGCAGAGGCAGAAGTCAGACAGGCAAAAGATGAATACGCGGCCTTGCTGCAGAACAATGATGACCGAACTACGGTGCAACAGATTCGTAGCTACTACGATGAGTTCCTTGGTTGGGCCAATGAATTTAATCTTGCTACGGTCGAAAGAAAAAGAGTCATCCTGGCGCAGCTGTTCGAAAAGGTGGAGGTTGGAAAAGGATACAAGATTACAATCCATGTGCGAGGAACTTATAAGCAGTTCTTGGGAGAAGAACCACATGGAAAATTTTGACTACACCATTAGTATTGGTCAGTTGGGAGAGCAGCTGACTCTTAATCAGCGGGCCCCGGGTTCGAGTCCCTGAAAGTGCACCAAGAAAATCCCGACTATTCAGTCGGGATTTTTTATTGCTCTTTCCCCTCCGGGATGGATTCATGCTGCGCCTGGCGGCTTGCATTTATCTCGCAGGGACACTCGGGCTAAAAAAACTGCCTGCGGCAGTTTTTTCTTAACGCCCTCGACTCAAAGTGCACCAAAAGATGATGCAGAGCATTAGGCAGCGCCGCAGAGCAGTGCGACACGGTACAGCGATTTCTTTTTAGGTGCTGGAATAGGAGGCATCCTTTAATTCTTACATTGCTTTTTTTGAAAGCAGCTTTATTCTTTCAGCCAAATAACTGGCCGTACGGAACAAACGGGATCTGTTGGCTCGGACGCATTTTCTTCAATATGCCCGTCAAAATTAACACAACTTATGCCGTCAAGTTCTCCTTCTTCCATCATGTCTTCGCTACCAGAATATCGTAACCACCATACACCATATTCCTCTATGTTCCATGCGCCTTGTTTTTGGGCAAACGGAGTTGTCTTAGCTGCTCGATTCTCAAAATTGAAGTATTGTTCTGCTTCATCAAGATTTAAGAGAAAAACGTGATCGATTGTATTACCCTTTGGATTTTGAATTTCGGATAAAGCAATTTTCTCTTGTTCTTCTTTAGTAAATGCCCAGGCAAAAAAATCATGATTTAGCCAGTGTCGTAAACTGCACTCTCTCCATATAATCTTTTCGGGCTCGTGATGATACGGTTTGCAGTCTAAAAGAAATTTACTAATACATAAACTTTTTCCATTTACTTTTTCAAGCACAATCCATTCAATGGGTTCTCTTTTTAGAAAATCGCCATTTTGCGGATAAGAACCGAATAAGATTGTATTGGAGTTTATAGACATATTTTTCACCTTAATTTAGATTTCATAACTTGATTGAGTTTCCTTTAAAACTTCTTTATTGGAGCTTTTATTCCCGACAGGATGGCTAGGTCAGCTGGGATAAAAACAACTTTTTTCTCATTATAACTGTTTTTTATAGTTGATTCAATTTTGTTCTCAGCCACTTTCAGCTTTTTCTTTGGATTTTCTATCTATTGTGCAGGAGGCACTTTTTGCTCATCTTCCGGCTCTTAATTTGAAAAATGGCATTTATATTGGAAATATTGGTATAAATCAACAGTGGCGGAGAAAGCGAAGCGGAGCATTGGGCAGTGCAAGCGGCGGAAGTCCCCGCAGCGATGCGACACGGCACAACCGGGTAGAGTCCCTCCGGGGCGGATTCATGCGGCGGCTCTTAAAAAAGTGCTGGTGCTTGGATTGGTATTCACTGTATTTGTTGAAAGTTTTGACATAGATGATATTATTCTTAATATGATTGGAATTCTTATAGTCTACTTATTGTTGGCGGTTTGTGAAACGATTAAGATTCAAAAGCAATCATATAAAAAGCGATTTAAAAATTCTCATGCTAAGAGAATTAACCGTTTCATTTGGAGTAAAGTATGAAAAAGTTATATTTAATAGGCGGTACTATGGGAGTGGGGAAAACTACCGTAAGCCAAACACTAAAAATGCAATTAGAAAACAGCGTATTTTTAGATGGGGAGGGGTATGATTAAAAAGAGAAGCAGCAAGGAATGAAAAGCAAACGCTGGGAGAAGAGAAACATTAAAAGATAGCACCGCCTAAAAGAAAAACGGGCTGTTCAATTTTCAATAAAATGTTATAATAAATGTAAATTCTAATATCGGAGGGCGAAAGATGAAACCGTCTGGAACAAAAAATAAACCATTTTTCAAAATAACAAGGATAGGTGCAATGATGCTCTTATGTGCTGTGCTGACGGCTTGTTTGCCGGGACGTTTGTTTTTTGCTTTGCCCCAAGAGGTGCCCGAAACCGTCCGTGCAGAGGGGGAAACCTACCGGACAGGGTTTTATTCGGATGAATTGTATCCTGTCAATTTGGAGTACACCGACAAGGAATATGACATCGACAATGACACTTTGTATCAAGTGTACATGAGCGGGTTTGAGTGTCTGCATGCGCCGAGCACAGGCGGCAGTACAAACGGCACACTCTACTGCTTAGATTCTCAATGGGACGAAGCGCAGGCCTATTACGCCGACCCGGCAAACTTTACTTATTACTGCGAAGTGACCCCGGACGGCATTGCCGGAACGGAGCGGGCCGAAGTTTACGCAATTGAGAATATGAACCCCGAAATGTTTGACGCGCTCATGGGTGACATCGACGGCGCCAGGAATGACCCGTTTGATGCGCTGGAGCGCCTAGTGGGCGAAAAGCGAGAGTCGGAACCCATTGATGAATCGAACCGAACGATTTATAACATCTTTTTTTATCGGCAAAGCAATGACACCCATTTTGTGACGTTTCGAGGTGATCATTTTTGTTTGGTTGACGGGAAGCTGTACTTTGTCCGCTACCATGACGGCAAGGACGATACATTGCACGTCATAGAAATGACAGGGGAAGCGGCCGACTATTTTATTGATTTAGTGAACGGGCTGAACAGCCCCTATCTTGCACGGCAGGAGGCCGGAAACTAACACCGATATATCTGATTTTGTTGTTTAAGAGATTTGACAATTTGAGAAGGAATGATAAAAATGGTGCGGGTGGCTGAACAAAATGATTTAAAGATATTGGCGAATTTAGCAGTACAGATGTGGAAACATCATTCTGAGAAGGAGATAAAAGCAGAATTTTCATATATCATGGCTAAGCCGGAAACGCGCTTCTTTTTAAAGTATGAAAAAGAGATTCCCGTTGGATTTGCGCAGTGCCAGCTGCGGCATGACTATGTGGAGGGTACGAAAACAAAACCGGTTGGATACTTAGAAGGGATTTTTGTGAAAGAAGATTATCGCGGCCGCGGTTATGCAAAAGAATTGTTGACCGCGTGTGAAATATGGGCAAAAGAGCGCGGATGTTCAGAATTTGCCAGTGATTGTGAGCTTGATAATACAGAAAGTTTTTATTTTCACAGGGCAATGAATTTTCTGGAAGCCAACAGGATTATTTGTTTTACGAAAGCGTTGTAAATCATTTTTTAGGCGCTGCAATCAAAGAAATTATGACAAGAGCGGCAGCTCGCTTTCTGCGGCGGGCACGGCTTCATAATCATACTGGTTCCAATTTGCTTCAATATCGGCAGAGGTAAAAAGGCTCTCTTCCGTTTCACTGGTGCAGATTCTTCCCGATTTAACCGCCACAGACCAATATAAAATCTCGTAGGTGGTGCCGTCGGAAAGCAAAAACCGAAACCCTGTACAGGCAGCGCCGGCCGCAGGCTCAGCTTTTTGCTCTTTTAAGGAAAGCCCTTGAAATACGCTGAAGACATCGTTGATATCATCTTGCCGTGTAATTACTTTTTTCTCAGCGTCGGTTGGGTCGATGAAATGAAATATTTCAACGGATGCAATTTCAGAAGCTTCAAAAGGCAGCTGGAGTGAAACGGTTTTGGAGCATCCAATCAATAAAATACAGAGAATCAGCGAAAAAATCAAAGCGGTTAATTTTTTCATGGCAGCGCTCACCTCACATATATTTCTGTACGGTTTCTTTGAGTTGATTATAACACAAGGCTGAACAAGCAATCCAGATGGAAGAATGCTTTTATGTTTCCGAAAAAAGAAAAAAAGATTGTGTTGTTCAATCTTTTTTGATATAATCAACATGGATATTTTTCCCAAATAAAATGAAAGATAGTTATTTGAAACAGTCGTTTCAAATAAAATAAATAAAACATGAAAAAGGAGAAGAACAAAGATGGAAAAGCTTTCAAAAAAACAATTTTACGCGCAGTGTGCCAGCAAAAAGGATAAGGGAAACATTCGAGCAGCGGCAATTTTAGGCTATATTTGCGCCGGAGCCACGTTATTGCTTGGCGTACTCATGCAAAATTATTTTATTATCATTGATGTGGCAATTATTTTGGGCCTTTCGCTTGGCATACACCTTGCGCAAAACCGCGTGTGTGCTGTGCTGCTCTTAATTTATTCTCTCATCAATGTGATTTTCTCATTGCTTGCAACGGGACAAATCAGCGGCTGGTGGCTCATTATCGTTGGCGTTTGCGGAATCATCGGCACATTTGATTTTCATAAGAATTATCAAAACTATTTGGCAACGTTTGCTGCGCAGCCGACAATGGGCATCGAAGAGTAAAACGCAGGTCGCTGATTAACATCGGAAATTCTTTTGTCGATTGCGAAGCAGTTAACGTGACAAAATGACATAGGGAGTAAAAACGGATGGAAAAACGCATCAGAGCTTTTCAACAGCTGGGGTTTGGATTGTTTGTTCACTATGGGCCTTATGTACAGTACGAAAGCGGAGAATGGGCATATGAGCTGTGCCGCATTGACCCGAAAGAGTACGAAAAGAAAGCGTTAAGCTGTGATTACAGCAGCTTTGACGCGGAAAAAATTGCGGCGGCGGCGAAAAGCTGCGGCGCAAAATACGTTACGTTTACAACGCGGCATCACGATGGGTTTTCGCTGTATGATACGCGCGGGCTTTCCGATTACGACGTCATGCATACGCCGAACGGCCGCGACCTAGTTCGTGAGTTCGTGGACGCCTGCCGCCGAAACGACATCGTGCCCTTTTTTTATCACACGACGCTTGATTGGCACCATCCCGATTTTGAAAACGATTTTGGCAGGTATCAGCAATACTTGCGGGACTCGGTGCGTATCTTGTGCGAAAACTACGGCCCGATTGGCGGTTTTTGGTTTGACGGAAACTGGAGCAAGCCGGCGCAGCTGTGGGAGGATGACGCACTTTACAAAGTGATTCGTCAAAGCCAGCCCGAGGCAATTATTGTAAACAATACCGGCCTTCATGCGCAGGGCGCTTTTACCCACCCCGAAATTGACTGTGTTACCTTTGAACAGGGCACGCCAAAAGGTTGGTGCAGCGGCAAAACTCAGCCGGGAGAAAAAGAGTACATGGGTGAAATGTGCTATACCTTATGCTGGCATTGGGGGATTGCACAGGATATTGACATTAAGTCTATGCGCCAAATTTTAGAAGCGTATACGGCCTGCCGGCGCGTGGGCGGAAATTTTCTGTTAGGAATTTTTACGCGTTTGGACGCAAGCCAGCCGCTTCTGCATCAGGGCTATTTGGAAGCCATCGGACAATGGGTCAAGCGCAATGAGCCTGCGTTATTCGATGCCGTGCCGGGAGAAGAAGAGGGCTTTGGAAAAGACTTTATGCTGGAAAACGGCAATAAGCGTTATGCGTTTATTCACGATCTTTCCACAAGCGGTGACCACAATGTGCTGCCCGGCGCAAAGAAAGGGTACAGCTGCTTTGAGCATGTAACGCAAAAGCTGAAAAACGCTTATTGGCTGGACAGCAAAACGCCTGTTGAATATACGCAGGATCTTGCGAATGAGCGCTTATTCGTTAAAATGGAGCCGTTTTCTTATGGCCAAAATTGGGTAATCAGAGTAGCGGCATTTGAAACTGAATCAGTGTGATGAAATGCGTTGAACAGCAAACAATCCCGTTTTGCCGAAATCGGCAAAACGGGATTGTTTTTGGCACCGAATAGGCAAGAAAAAACCCCCAGTTCAAAACTGCAAAGGGTGATATTTTGTGCCGCGGAGTCCTGCGGCTGCGCAGCCTTTGGGGCAAAGCGCTCATAGTTGGGAAAGCCCATTCTTTCGGGGGCATCATTCATACGCAGAAAAAACCAAACAGTGAAGGCAAGCGTCACCGCACCGGGAAAGAAAAACGCCCCCTGCCAGCCAGTGTGCTCCACGACAAAGCCCAGCCCCGCCCAAGAAAGAAGAGAACCGCCCAAAGACGACGCCGAAACCAGCATCGCCGGGATATTTCGTTCATGTGGGGCATACCAAATTGCTACCGCTTGACAGGCAAAGGGGATTTCCGGCACTATGCGCCTGAAAAAACTGCCCGATTACAGGCACATGTTAGAGCCTTTTTTGCAAGAAGTCAAATAAAACTTTGTGTTTTTTCAAAAAGAAAATGGTTGAATTTACCTTTCTTTATAATGTATTATAAAGGCGGTACCGCTTTTTCGGGCTTTGTGAAAACGGCAAGCGATCTTTCGCTTTTGCAAACAGCAAAAGCAAGAAAACGATTGTGCAAAAAAAGATCGGTCGTTTTCCAAAAGCCTTCATCGATAGGATAAAAAGCGCTGTCAAAGGAAGGATGTATCAAAATGAAGCCGATTTCAAAACCGGGAAAAGGACATCTGCAAAGCTTTTTAAAGCATTTGCAAGAACAAGAAAAAAGCACAAATACGATAGAAAAGTATCAGCGCGACTGCCAAAAGTTTTTAGCGTTCTGCCACGGAAAATCCCTCACAAAAGAGTTGGTAATGAATTATAAAGAGCAGCTCAAAGCGGAGTACCGCACAGCGAGCGTTAACTCGATGCTGGCAGCTGTGAATCATTTTTTGCGTTATCTTCGCAGGGAAGACTGCCGGGTACAGCCGATTAAGGTGCAGCGGCGCATTTTCTGCGACGAAAAAGAGGAGCTGACGAAACAAGAGTATCAAAAGCTTTTGCAAACAGCAAAAAAGGACGGCAAACGACAGCTTTATTTGATGCTTCAAACGATTTGCGGAACGGGAATTCGTGTGTCGGAGCTTGCACATATTACCGTTGAAGCGGTAAAGCGCGGCCGCGCGGTAGTAGAATGCAAAAATAAGCAGCGTGTGATTTTAATTCCCGAAAAGCTGAAGGTAATGCTCCTGCAGTTCATTCGGGAAAAGGCAGTAAAGCGCGGGGCAGTGTTTACGGACGAAACAGGTGCGCCGATGAACCGCACAAAAATTTGGCGCTTAATGAAACGCCTCAGCCTTGCGGCAGGCGTAGATGCTTCAAAAGTGTTTCCGCATAATTTGCGTCACTTGTTTGCACGCACATTTTATGCCGCACAACACGATATTGCCCGCTTGGCTGACCTTCTTGGCCATTCCAGTATCGAAACAACACGCATCTATATGTTAACCACATTCCGCGAATGTTTTGACCAAGTTTCAAGGCTGGGTTTAATTTCTTAGAAAAAGAAAGTGGCCTTATTCCTTATTTACTGCATCATAAATAAAGAAAAGCCACTATATAATACTAAAATTATTACAATCAAAACACGCCTTAAACTTTCGCAAAGTTTCGCAAACAAAAAAGGCGTGGGATGAACATAATATGGATTATGTTTCAAGGGCGAAAAACAACGACATTTCGCCACTTTTTTATAGGGTCAAATATTTTAAAAATAAGAATATCAGACGCTTGTTTTCTTAATTCTAACAAAGGGAATGTTTTCTTGTCAATAAAAAAATTCATTTTTCACGAAAAAAATTTCATAATTAAGACATAATTTTCTTTGAATATTGTTTTAAATTACCAGTTTTTTAACAGGGTTTCACCAAAAAACCCCTGTTTTTTTTTGCCCTTTTTTACATTGAATTAAAGATAAAACGAGTTTTTATTCTTTTTTCAAGGTGCACTGAACATAATCCATATTATGCTTGCAGAAAAGCAGGCGGCGAAAACGAAAAATCTAAAAGGGTGTGGAAATAGAAAGTAGGCGCTTCAATTATTTTCTTTGGTGTTTTCCCTGTCCGGCGGGGTTGACATAAACTTTAACAAAAAAATTCCTTACAATAAGGGAAGAAAAGGAGACGAAAAGCATGAACAAAAAGATGAAACTTGTAAGCGTTGCTGCTGCAATGGCTATGGCAGCATCTATGAGCGTAAGCGCTTTTGCGGCTGCTCCTCCCGCTAATTCTACTGTGGGCGGCGCAGTACCTACGGACAATGGCACGGAAGTATGGGCCGGTGTTGCGGTGGATAACCCCGATATGCGCATTAAGGTAACCGTTCCCACGCTGTTTGCTTTCGTAGTCAATGGTAGTGTTGACGCAACAGAAGGTGCAAAGGCAGTTACTGCAGCGAATGGTGGTTTGTTGCTGCCCAACGTAAAAGTAGAGAATGTGCAAGGCGGTGGTGGTGCAGGAAGCACTTATGACCTCACAACTACGGGTGATTCTGCTTTGACCTTTGACAATTACTCTACTTACTACAGTTCGGATGATAGCGATTATCGTGGTTTGGCAGTTAAATTGAGCGGCTCTATCAAAAATGAAACGGGAAGTTCTTGGACGCACATCGCTACTAAACCCAGCGAAACGGCTACTCAAGATTTGAAGAAGTATCGTTTGAGCGTTAATAATCAACAGTTTACTGCTATGAACGAGGATGGAAGCTTTGGTATGGCTACGCCCATCGATTTGAAAGCACCTGAAAATGTTGCGAATGGTAGCAATTTGGATGATACCACGAAGTTGGCAAAAGTTCCGACTTCTGTAGAGGCTAAGTTTGGCGTGGAAGTCGGCGGTACTCGCGGCGACTATCAGACTGCCGAAAACTCCGCAAAAGTTGGTACCATTGTTTGGAAGGTCAGCACGCAGCGTACTGTTCCTGATGGCCCCTGATCGGTGACGATTTTACACAGCACATACAATGCTGAGTGAAGGCATCTGCCGCCCGCCGGAAGGCGGCGAAACAGAATAAAAACATAGATACAAGCCGCCCTTTTTTAAAGCGCGGCTTGTATCCTCTATGAAAGATGTGTCTGCACGAGGGCGCATCTTTCCATGAATGGTGCTTTGCTGGTAAGCACAATGAAAGCTTTTCGAAAGGGGGGCTTTGTTTGCATAAGAGAAGAACACTGATTCGCATGTTCAGTGCGATATTCGGACTGGCTTTTGCCGCTGTTTCTTGGGTGAGTGCGGCGGCATATACTCCAGAAACTTCCGGTACGGATGTATGGGTTTCCGTGGTTCCGCGCCCGTCACAGGAGCGTATTTCGGTAACGGTTCCGGCCGTTATCGGGTTTGTTGTCAACGGAACGGCCGACACCCAGAATCAAGAGGCGCTGTCGACAGAGAACGGCAATATCTTGGTGCCCAATGTGAAAGTGGAATCGGTAGAAGGCAATCAGTACACACTTGTTGTGGAAGGTTCGCCCACTTTGGTGATTAAGAATTATTCCACTAACGTCAAGGAGGGCCAAGAAGACGCTGAGAACCCGGAGCGTGTGGGAATTGGCGTAAAGGTTACGGGCACCATTTCCTCTGAAAGCACGGCTACAAGCGCGGACAACGTTCCATGGGTTCCCATAGCAGAAAAGCCCGCAGAAACACAGGAGGCCTTTAAAAATTATCGGCTTTCTTTGGGTGGAAAACTGTTTTCTAAAAGCGTTGACGGCGGGTTTGAAATGGCAGAAGGAATCGAAATCGGCGCTCCCCCGGCGGAAGAGTACGGATGGACTGCAGGCGGCGCCAGTTTAGAGCCTTTTCAACAAGAGCTTGCTTTGGGTGTAGAAGCAGGCGGTACACGGAGTATGTATAGTAAGCCGGAGGAATCTGTCAAAGCGGCAAAAATTACATGGAAAATTCAAGCCGTCCCGTCGGGAACGAATCCGTAGTTTTGCGGGGCAGGCACAGACAGCACAAAACAAAAGGAGATCAAAATGACGGATTTAGACAGCCTTGCAGCACAGCTGGAAGAATTGAACGCGGTACAACAAGCGGCGCAGGAGCCGGAAGAAAGCAGCCCGGTTAAAACGCGAAAAAAGCAAAAGAAAGAAAAGCCGGATGAGCCGAAGCCCGAGAAAAAAAGCCGAAAAGCAGTCATTGCACTGATTTTAATCATTGTGCTTTTGCTGGGCCTTGTGGGCGGCGTATTGTGGTATTTTTTAGTCTATAATGCAAAAAGCCCGTTGGAAAAAGAATCAGAGGCATTGGGCGGTTTGCTGGCAGGCAAAACACCGGCGGAGCAGCAGGATATCTTAAACGAAAAAGTAAAGGAAGGCCAGGTTTTGCTTGGCATTGCCGCTGAACCGATTTTTGAATACAACGGTAAAAAGGGACGTATCGGTATTGAAAACGATAAGGCAAATAACTATTCCTTCCAAGTAACGATTACCGAAGATGCAACAGGCGATGTTTTGTATGAATCGGGCGTGATTGACCCCGGCTACTACGTCGAGTTTATCGAGCTGAACAAAACCCTTGCGGCGGGCGACTATGATGCAACCGCTCTTTTTACGACCTATTCACTCTCTGAATCGCCCGACCCGATTGCACAAATTAAAGCCGATTTAAAGCTGCACGTTACAGACGGACAGTTCTATCAATAAAATATGATGCATACAGAGAAAAAATGGCTATGGGCTGCTGTTGCGTTGCTGCTGTTTTTTGCGGCATTTGCGTTTGGCGCGGGAATGGCGCAGGTCATTCACCGGTTTCAGTCGCAGCAGGATAGAATCCCCACCGTGCTGGAAACAGACGACGGCGGTCAGCAGCTCGATGCCAGCCTTTCCGGCGTAAAAATTGCCGAAGAAATGTATGCGCAGGCAAATGGCGAATGTGAAGTGCGTATTCAAAACCTGCCCGAAAACGAAAACAGCGTGCGCGTCAGCGTTGTACGCAGTGCGACGGGTGAAGTGCTTTATCAGTCCGGGCTGATTGATCCGGGACATTATTTGGAGTATGTGAAGCTCGATACGCGCTTGAAAGAGGGTTGGTATCCTTGCCGGGTGATGTGGGAATTCTACAAGCCCGATACACAGGAGCCTATTGGAAAGGCTGCACAAAGCGCTGTTTTAATTGTAAAAAATGATGTTTAAACCCGCAGGGCGTTTCTGAAAGCAAGGAAATGCACTGCTTTTTGTGCAACAAAAGAATGATTTTCCGTTTTAAAAAAGCTTTGAATCAAACAATTTGTGAAAACTCGCAGGAACAGGAGAGTGGCTATGAGCAAAAAAATGAAAAAAAGGTTAGTTGCTGCGGCACTCTCCTTTTTGTTAATCTTATGCATGGCTGTAAGTGCTTTTGCGCAGGAAAATAACGGAAACTTAGGTGGAGCAACAGGAGATACTGAAATTTGGGCGGGTGTCACAGTAGACTATATGTTTCCGCTCCGTTATGAGGTATACGACCCGAAAAACCAGCCTTTAAGCGGTGTTTCGATTGAGCATTACGACTATAATGCAAAAGAGTACGTTTATGTTGGCCGAACCAATGAGAACGGAATTTGGGAAACCCAAATTCCCGCAGATTATTTCAACAATGTGATTATCGGCGGTGCGCAGGGCGTGAGCGTTGCAGACACAAGGGCTTTGTACGAAGGAAATGGAGAGCTCAGACATCGTCTTTCTAAAAATGGATTTCTTATTGTAGAAGGCCGTGCCGATTATACCATTGAACTCAACGAAAAGCGCGAACAAGTGATTGTTGTTCGTGTTACCATGCAGTACGAAGATAGTGCCAGCAGCTCAACTCCCAGCCCGAGCGAACCGGGCACAAGCGGCGCCAACCCGCCGGCAAGCGTACCGAATTCACGCCCAAACGGTGGCGGGCTGCCCCAAACAGGTGTGCCGTCGTACTGGATTTTCTTAGCTGTGGGCAGCCTTTTGCTGCTCTTGGCGGCACTCATTATTTCCAAAATTCTCTATGATGAAAAAAAGAATCGGAAAAAAATAAAGCAGGGGGGAAACTAGAATGAAGCTGCGCACACGGCTTGCGGCCATGGTGCTGACAATACTTTTAACGGCGCAATTGCCCGTTAGTGTCTTTGCAAATTCAGCCGCATCAACGGCTCAAACGCAAGGGCAAATTGTTGTAACAGATGAAAATGGACAAGAGCAGATTCTCACTGCCGAGCAACTGCAAAGCGGGGAAAATCTGCCTGAAAATATTGTAATGAACAATGAAACGACGCAAACGCAGGAAACGGAGACTCCGGCACCTGCAAGCGACAGCGCCCCTGCGGCAAGCAGCACAAGCACACCGGCGGCAAGCGAAAGCGCTCCCGCTGCAAACAGCACAAGTGCGTCTGCTGCAAGTGAGAGCGCTCCCGCTGCGAGCAGCGCAAGTGCGCCTGCTGCAAGTGAGAGCACACCCACTGCAAGCAGTGAAGAGCGTGTAGATTTGGATTTGCCGCTTGTGCAAAATACAGACGACAAAACACAGCGTGTCGATCTTGACTTGCCGTTGGTGCAAGCAACGGACACAACAGGAAACCGTGTCGAGGAGACCGTTTCGGTGAATCAGGCGGCAAGTTCCGATAGTTCGGTGCCGTCCGATGAAGAGGAAGAAAAAGAAGAGGTTTTACCCTATATTTATTGGAACCCGGGAGAGGGTTATGACGTAGACCCTTCTTATCTTGAAACGCAAAAAGCAGAAAGCGACAGTACAAGCAGCAGTACAAGTGAAAGTGTGAGCGAGAGCGAAAGCACCAGTGAGAGTGCGTCTGCTTCACAGAGCGCCTCTGCGTCCGATGCTGCATCGCAGAGTGTTCCTGTGTCCGACGGTACGTCGGAGAGCGTTCCTGCTTCCGGCAGTACGTCGGAGAGTGTTCCTGTGTCCGGCGGTACGTCGGAGAGCGTTCCTGCTTCCGGCAGCACGTCGGAGAGTGTTCCTGCATCCGGCAGTACGTCGGAGAGCGTTCCTGCATCCGGCAGCACGTCTGTGAGCACATCTGCGCCTAGCAGCACACCGGAGAGCGGTTCTGCGCCCGGCAGTGCTGCTGTGAGCACGCCTGCCCCCAGCAGCACACCGGAAGCTGCACAAGTGCCGGGAACCGATGCCGAAGCCGAGCCTGCACCTCAGCCGGTGCATGAAGCGGCGCCGGAAGCGGGGCTTGTCGAGCAGGCCGGACAGGTTTTGGACAACTTGAGCCCTGTACAGACCGCACACGCGGCAGATACGCTGGAGCCTGAGCAGGAAAAAGGCTTCTTTGCGGGCGTTTTGGAATGGCTTTCGTGGCTGTTTTCCCCGATTACCCGGTTTTTTAAAGATTTAGCAGCGTTTGCGCTGTCCTCCAATTATGTACCCGCGGGTGATGATGCCAACACCGGCCGCAGTCCGCTTGCGCCTGTTAAGAGCTTTGACGCGGCAATGCAGCGTGCGCGTGAGCTTTCCGCAGAGCTGGGCATCACCATGGATCAAGTGACGATTTACATGATGAATCCGCTTGAAATTAAAACAGGCCAACAAGTAGACATTAACACGAATATGGCTATTTTGAAGGCGTGGGAAGGCAGAAACTACGACAGCGATATGCTGTTTTACTTAACCGGCGGTACACTCTCCGTGAACAATACGGTGATGACGCCGCGTGCCATTGACCCTGCTAATATGCAGGATGCCGCCAAAACGTTGGTATGGCTCTACGGCGGCACAATGGTATTGCAAAGCAATGTTTCCGCATACGGCGGATTTGTGCTGGATTTTTACCGGCAGGAAAGTGCACGTGTTTGGAACACGGCAGCTTCTTTGGCTGCGCAAAAATATGAAACTCCTGTCATTCGTTTGGGCGAGTCTTTTGCCCCGGTAGGAATGGGTTATGCCATTCAGTTTAAAGAGGCAGACCGTGAAATCGACCAGCTGGAGCTGGTGCAGGCTCCGTATGCAGATGAAGCAAAAATGCAGGAATATGCAAAAAGCTTCACCGTAACGGGAGAAACAGCAAGCGAGTGGGAATATGAAGTAATGGCGCAGCAGCAGGCGCAAGCGCAGCAAGCGCCTGCCCGAGCTCGAACAATGGCAAGAATGGCGGTGCAAGACGGCGGGAAAACCTCGGCGTCTGCTTCGCTGTACGCAGTTCGTGCTTCCGGCGTGGTGATTTATTGGAACCCGGGCGGACAGCTGACCATTAACGGCAGTACTTACCCCGCAGGTTCTGACGTCGACCGTACAGGCCTTGCGCCCAGCGCTCCGCTGAAGACTTTGACAATGGCCATTGAAATGGCAAAAAAGAATAATACCACGCGTATTGTTTGTATGAGAACGCTGGAAATTAACAAGAGTACAGCGAATACTGTTATACTTGAAAAGTATCTTCCTTACGATGAAGGTACAAATACTTTTCAGCTGCACAGTGACTTGATCAGCGGTGTGCCGGTGGATTTGATGAACTGGGACCAAGGCTTGCCGATTCTCAATGCAGCGGACGGTTATAACCTCAGCATTCAAAACGTGACCCTGCAGGGCTACGCGACCGAAACGACAAACCGTGTCGGTAACCTCTTAACAGTGGGCGTTGGCTCAACGGTTACTTTGAATGACCGCGCATCTGTCATTGGCGGTTCTTATATTCAGGTAGCCTTTCATGCTGCGGCCGGGGAAAAACCGAACCCCATCATGGTGAACAGCCAAACCGGCGTCAGTGCAACCATTTACGCCAGTGGTATTGCTTTTGCGCCTCATTTCAGCGGCACACCCTTAGTGCAGGCCACGGAGGAGTTGGTAAATACTGTATTTAAGGGGGATAAGGCTGCGGCCGGTAAGGCGCTGGCGCCTAACTTTGCACTGGATAAAGCGAACACCACCCCGAGTACGGAAGGCGGCCAAAACCAAGTGATTTGGAGCTTGGAGCAGAGCGTGACAGCCGACCAGGAACATACGCTTGTTCTGATGGCCGCAAAGGATTACAGCGCTATCTATGTTGACCCACAGCGCGGTGATGACAGCTACGACGGTATTACCTGCGAGTTCCCGGTAAAGACGGTGGACCGCGCGTTGGCGCTCTTGCAGGAAACCGTACCGGGTATGATTGAAAAGCGCAGGCAAGCCTATGAAGGTGGTGCAAACCCGACAGATATTGATGATAACTATCCTTTGCCGGGCTTAATTTTGATTTGCAGTACGGTTGAAATTAACGATGCGCAGAATTGGAACTGGAGCCAATATCATTGGGAGGATTACAACGGGCAGGAAGTGCGCCCTGTCATCATGGCGCATGACGATGCAGCTGACGGCGCGACCGGTAAACTGCACACGCGCCCGGAGTATCTTCTGCGTGTCGGCGCAGGCGGAAGCCTGACGCTGGGCGAAGGCGTGCGCATCGGGCGTTCTTTGCCGGATAGTGATTCAATCACCAGCGATGTGAGCGTGCTCAAAACAAACGTCATCAACGTGGTAGACGGCGGCAGCTTAACTTTAACAAGCAACGCAGAATTGTTCGGCACAAGTGAAGCAGCGGAAGATTTAGTCGCAGCCGCAAACCTGTATAAAACTTACCCCGGCGTTGCGATTGTCGCGGGTGTACAAACGGCGTTCCATTGGACTGACAGCGTGTCAAGGCAGACGACAACAGCCGCAACCGTTACGCTGGACAGCGGCTGGACGGGCGCAATTCATGGGTTTTCCCGCGGCGTGCTGCTTTGCGGCCAAGATGTCACCATGACGATGGACGCCGGTGATATTTACGGAAATAAGAATAACTATACGGGCGCAGGCGTGAGCCTGTTCCAGGGCGCGCAGTTCACCATGAACGGCGGCAAGATTCGAGACAATTACGCTGGTGTTGGTGCGGGTGTATTAGTGGATGGCTATCAGTGGAAAACCGGCGAGAAAGTGACAAAGTTCGCCATGAAAGCCGGGGCGATTACGGGAAATACCATCGACTGCTACACACCGAGTGATTACACGGACCATATGGGCGGCGCGGGTGTGCAAACGCATTACGGCGAATTTGAAATGGGTACGGAAGGTGCTGATAACTCGCTGTGCGTTGTCAGCGGCAACTGTTTGAGAAGACGCAGAGGCATAAACTATAATAATGTACTGGGTGTCGGTATCAGCATTCGCAACAATCGTACATCAGACACCAAGCAGCCTTCCTTTATCATGCACAGCGGAACAGTCAGCGGGAATCTGGTGGATGATCAGCCGGATCTCAATCTTGGGCAATATTTGTATGTTTATGGAATTGGTATTGGCACCTATAGCGTTTCAAGCCTGCTCATAGAGGGCGGAGAGATTTCCGAAAACAGGCTCGAAAATTTGTATAATTATGATGAAAACAGCTATGAATGCTATTTTTTCGGTGCCGGAATGCATGTGGGCGCACCAGACGTTGTGCCTAATATCGTTATACGCAATTTAACCGTAAAAAATAACAGCCTGAGCGACGATTACGGAACGGTTCAGGCGTACAGGTTTTATTTTTACGGAGGCGGTTTAAGCTTTAGTTACGGGCTTTCCGACTATACTAATAACCCGGTGGTGCTTTTGGAAAACGTTCAGGTGCTGGATAATGCCGTAAAATCAATACGGAACAGAGTCACCAATGCGTATGGCGGCGGCATTGATTTTCAGGGAAGTACAGGCGGCTATGCGTCTAATGTGGCACGATTGCTGAACGTGACGGTTCGAGGAAATCAAGCAACCAACGGCGGCGGCATTTACGGAAGCTTTCATTGGGCGAAAAACCTGACTGTCACGGAGAATACTGCTGTCAGCGGAAACGGCGGCGGCTGGAATACAGGCTACGCTAGCAGCGGTTATGCACAACGGCAGGTAATTGTAGAAGACTGCGTTTTCACAAAAAATACTGCAAATAACGGCGGCGGCATTTACCTTACTTACGTATCCAGGGACGGTTATACGTATACGATTACGGAAAGCGCTCCGGGAAAAACCAAGATTCAAGAGAATACGGCCTCCTCTTCCGGCGGCGGCGTATATATGGCCCCGTACAGTACAAAAAACTTGTATTACTTTGACTTCACCAGTGAGTGGAACAATACGGTAACGGCCAACGCCCCGAATACGAGCGGACAGAATTTGTATGTAAGTAATCTCTACGATGCCGTGGTTTATCTTTTACAGGGTACGTTCCTCGGCACTGACAGTATCCGTATAGAGCCCGACACTGGAACTTATTACAATGGTACCTTGGCACTGGATATGACGAAAGTCCAATTTACGCCGGACGAAGAGGGTCAAAGTGCAATTTATTTGAATCACCCGAACGGAACCATTACCCTGCTCGCTGCGGGCAGCAGCGCCTCGCCCTTGCACCTTACCGTTAATGAGCAGAATTTTAACGCCGGCAACGTGATTTTCAAACCCGGCAACGTGGATAAGCTGGCAATCGGCGGCTTGAGCAAAAACGAGGCACAGCAGGGCGGTTATGAAGCGGTGGCAAAACCGTATTCTTACCCGAAATTAACCGATGCAAGCCAAAGCAGCAAAGAAGGCGAAGCATGGAGCGATTACATTGCGCTGACCGGCACGCCGGTTCGCACGCAGCTTGGCGCCGTGGCCGATGTAAGCGACGAAACTTTGACAAATTTGGCTTTGATCGGTGAAGGTGTGTATCTGGACGGTATGAACGGCAAAGATACCAACAAGGGCCTTTCTCCGAAGGAGGCGGTGAAAACATGGGAAAAAGCCGCACAGCTGATGGAGCAGTATCAGCAAAAGCCGCCCATGGAAACCCAGAAGACGACCGGCTTTCAGCCCATTATTTGGATGTGCGGTCCGGTTACACTGGAAAAAGATGCAGCGGGAAAAGAAATCACGCTGAGCCTGCCGCAAAGTGTCGTCAGCGAAACGTATCAGGAGTACGAAAAGTCACAAAGCCGAACACCGGAGCGTGCGGCGGCGAAGCGCTTTGCCAGCAATAACTTGCCGCTGTTTTATTTGGAAGACGGCGCAGTTGTAAACGTGACAAATTTGCGTGTAGACGGAAACAGTGCGGCTTTGACAAACGCGCTGGAAACCTCCGTGAGTTTTCATGTCAAATCAGGTGGGCTTTTAAAAGTAGGCGACGGTGCGCGCATTTATGAAAGCTACGGCCCGAACGTTTACTTGGACGGCGGTTCACTCGAAGTGGATCAAAGCTTTACCCCCACTCAGACGGACGCAGAAAATGATGAAAAATACGGCGTGCAAATCAGCTCTTACAGCAAACGTTACGGCAGCTACTGGGGCGCGGTTTCCTTTGCGTCAGATCACTCCAGCGCTTTGCTGAAGGGGAATGCTTACCTTGGAAATGCATCTGAGAGCAGCGGATATGATGTTATTTTCCATGTAACAGCTGATCATGCAAGCATTACCATGCAGGGCGACAGTATCATACGCGGAAGTTATGGTATTTACCGCTATTACCGAAGGAATATCAAGGTCCATTTAAAAGATAACGCCCTGATGGATGGCTATAAATATGTTATTTACACCTCTAATGCTTATGACAACGGCAGGATTCCCGGCCTGTTTGAAATGACTCTGGAAGGAAAAAGCCATGCACGGGCCAATTCCGGCGACTCTTTCTGGTACGAATATGGCGGTCAAACGGCCGCTAAAATCAGCTTATACGACGAAGCGCAAATTACCGGCAGATGGGAACAGGAAAGTACTTATCAGGGCACAGGATACCAAAGGGGGTCTATGAGCATTATAATGGGGCGTCAAGGTGGTGAAGATGCGCCTGTAATCGACGTCAGCGGTACGTTGTCATGGACCGGCGGACAGCTTTATCTGGAAATGAATGCGAACGCTCAATTGAAAGGAGAAGTTTCGTTTACCGGATTGTCTGCTCCTGTGGCGACGGACGTTGGAAAGCCTAAAACTTACGGCATTGTTATGCGCGACAATGCCTCCATTGTGTCGTCCAACTACAGCTACGGCGTAGGTTTGTATATGTATTACTACAACAACAATAACAGCATTAACAAAAGTTGGGATAAAACGACCCCGTTTACCATTCACTTGACGGACAATGCTTCGATTGGACACAGTTCCAATACGACCGGTTTCTCCCCGATTCGAGTTGAACAGTATATCAGTACGAGCGCTGCCACGGAACAAACCATCAAAGACCGTTATATGATGGGGGACGACCAAACAATTGTTCTGAGCGGCAATGCCAAACTCAAAGGCTATGGCTATTACGGAGCAATTTATTCTTACGGTAATATGAGCTCCTCCGTTAACGTCGACCCCGATGATGTAACTCCCATTTCTACGGTGATCTTTAAGGACAATGCCGGTGTGGAGCAGACAACAAGTACACTGAATAGTTCGTCTTATTCGAACTATCCGCTGATTAGTGCGCGCAAGGTGGTTTTACAGGGGAATGTCAGCTTGCCCAAAGTGGGAAATCAGGCGGTGAATACGTCAATTTACGGCCAGGGCGCCTCTGTGAAAGCATGGGAGATGGAGCTCGACGGTACAGTTGAAGTGAAAGGCCCCATCTGGCTGCCGGGCAAAAATGTTGCTGACGGCACTACGGGAAATATTACTTTGACCGCGCCGATTGCCTCCACAGCGGACACAGGACGCTATCAGATGCATTTAGCGGCGAATTGCATGGGCCAAATTGTGGTCGCGCCCGGCGGCACCGTCCAGGATGCAAGCATCTATCTCGACTGCTTTACAAAGCTTGCCGCTGAGGGTGAGGCGGCCGACGTAGACCTGAAAGCGATGAAGCCCAATATTGTGCTTGACCGACAGTGGAACGTATACCTCAGCTCCTACGGCAATGACACAAACGACGGCTCTACGCCGCAAAAGGCGGTACGCACCTTCACACGTGCGAAAGAAATCTTAACCACAATGGAAGGTTACGGCAACGGCAGCAATATTGTCATTCCGGATAACCTCACGATTCAAAACCACGATAAAACGTGGAGCTTTGAAGAGGGCGGCGTTTTAACAAGTGCAACCGGAGAAAAATGGAAGCCGAGCGTGCGCCGAATGGACGGTATCATTTATACGATGCCGTTGATTACGGTAAGCGCGGGTGCTTACAGCACAGATGCCGCCAACGGCAAAGCCATTACGGCAGAGGAGGCCGCTGCGCCGGTCGTGTTTGAAAACATCACCATTGACAACGGAGGAAGCGGCGGTAAATTTGCGCTGAGCGGCACGGGTTACAACCAGTACAACTTCTCCATGGTATACGTCGATACCGGGGAGCTCTCACGAGAGGTACAGCTGGGTGAGAATGTCGTCTTGCACAACCTTGATTACGACCCCGGTACTGCTACTTTGGAAGCCGGCTGGCAAGTGGGCGGTTTTGCTTTGAATATTACTTCGGGCAAAGTCACGCTGGACGGCGCTGTGATCGAGGATTTCAGCGTGAAGAATTACTACCACGATAGCTCGAGCTACAGTTATACTGAGCATACGTCCATTATCAGCGTTGACGGAACTAAGGCGGCGCTTGAAATGAAGGAAGGCGCCATCCGCGACAATTTGCTGGATATCAAATATCGCCGCAATTGTGTGCAATCGAATGCAACAGCAATTTTGGCGGTGGCAAACGGCGCAACGTTTGACATGTCCGGCGGCGAGTTTTCCGGCAATACCCTGCAAGGGCCGCTTTGGACGACACCGGGATTTTCTTATAGCGGTTCCGCTGACAATCAAAGGACCAGCGTGGGCGTCATTTGCCTTTCCGGTTCAAACAGTGCAATGACGCTTTCCGGCGGTAAAATTACCGGGAACACCAACCGTTTGGGCATTGATGAAACACCGGCAAAAAACAATTTCGGTGATGTGGAAAACATCATCACCGTTGGCACGCAGGGCTCGAGGCTCGGGAATGAAACCAGCGGCGTCTATAAAGGCTGTACCTTTACGATGTCCGGCGGCAGCATTACGAATAACACTGCCCGCTACGGCTCGGCGTTTGCGCTTTTGAACGGAACGGTAACGCTTTCGGGCGGAACCATTCGCGGCAACGAGTCGGTGGCTCCGGTGCCGACAGGAGGTGAGCCTACGGGATGGAAAGCGGAATACTGCCCCATCTTTGTGAGCAACTTCCGTACAACGCGTTTGAACCTTCAAGGCAGCGGGTGTGTGGCAGACGACCCCTTCTATTTACAGCCGGGACGTCAGATTGTCCTTACCGACCAGCTGCGCCAAACGAACCGTTTGTACGAAATTTACACCGGCACCGGAGCAACGCCTGCCGGCAACCTCGTGGTAATCCCGGACGGCGACGTCATTTTGGACGCGACGGCTTATCTGCACAATTTCCATGCGCATGCCGCGGGAATGGTGCTCGACCGCGGACGTGAGAGCAAACAGGTGACGACGCAGCTCGGACAAATGAATGAGCAGAAATGTCTGGTTCAAATGAAAGCGGTGTTTGTCAACGGCGACAAGGGAACCGACCCGGATTCTGTGGATTTGTCGGTTCCGCAAAACACCTTGGGACGAAACACCGACGAGCCTGTACGGACGTTTGACGCGGCAAAGGCCATAGGCCAGGCGCTGTGTTATGAGGGGGAAGACCCGGAGGAACATGCAAGCCATAGAAATCATTATGTTGTTTATGCAACGGGAACGGTTTACAATGATTTGTATGAAGGCCAGGTAACAGACACAACAGGAGTTTACACGAAGAACGAGGACGCGAGCAACTTTGTATTCTCATTTGACGGAGCAGCTTACATGTGCCGCTACACCGGCTGGGCGCTTTGTATGGGTAACGGCCTGCATAAAACCGGCAGTTACTGTTATGATTCCCTGATTAAGATACGGGAAAGCACCGGAACGACGACCCTGAAAAATATTATCCTGCGCGGTCGGCGTGAAGTGGACAGTACAGACAACAACGGTGAAACATTGGTTGTCGTGGGCAGCGGCTCAAAGCTGATTTTGACTGAGGGCGCCGGTTTGGAGCGAAACAATGTTGCGGGTTCCCGCCCGAGCGCTGCCGATCCCTCTTTGATGGAACCGATTAACACAAAGGGCGGCGGTGTTCGTGTAGAAGCCGGCGGTGAGATGCTCATGAATAGTGGCATCATTGATATTACCTGTACGGCAATTACCGGCTCGAGCATCTATTTGATGGGGAAAGAAGATGCCAAAGAGGCCGCAAAGCTGACGCTGCAAAATAAGGTGAACATCGGCGGAGAAATTTATCTCGGCGGACAGCAAGGCTACGATACCCCGATTTTGGTGGATAAAACCTTTGCGCCTACGCAATCCGTGGCAATTGGCATCCAGGGCGACTATAACTTAAAGCCTGTGGTTCAGTGGACCGATGATACTGAAGTAACCGAAGAGATGCTGAAGCTGGTTACGTTCTCTACCTCCATTACAGCTTTGTATGAAGTTTTGCCCGGAAACGTGAGCAATCCGGGAGAGAAAAATAATGCAATTGTTTTGAACCTGCGCAATATTTTGTATCTTGACCCGGACAACGGCGATGATAAAAACGACGGCAAAACGCCGGAAAAGGCAATCAAAACGATCGGACATATTTACGATATGTTCAAAGATGCAGGCTCTGTACCGGGCGTGTTGGTATTCGTTATGAACCCGATTGAAGTTCCCGAGGGGACATTGCTTACGATTACAAACGGCAGCGTTCAGCAGGGTATGACGAAAAAATACATCTCCATCTATTACGAGGGAGCGGAGGAAACGGGCTTTGATACTACCGTTGGAATTCACCACGCAGATAATGAGAAGCAAATTCAAAGCCAGCTGTATTTTAAGCGTTATGTCAAAACCTCTGATACTGAGATTCCGGAAAACTATGATGCCGAAACGAATTTGAAGGAACTGTTTATTGTCAAGGGACAGCTTCAGCTGAACGGCGTGTACCTGGATGGTCACTCCAACGCAACGGAATCGACCTATCCGGGACAGTCGGCACCGGGCATTGAAGCAAAAGCACCGCTCGTGCGCGTAGATGATATCGGTTCAGCGCAGTTCTTAGCGGGTGAGCTGAAAAGCCATCAGCTGGGCGGCCACAACTACCAGGCCGGAAACACGTTGTTTACAAATAACGTAAACAACAATCTGAAAACAAAGACCCTGCCGGGGACGAACGGTGTTGTGGAAGGCTCCGGTGCAGGTATTGAAATTCTTTCTTCCGGCACGGATCAAGGCTTCGAAAAAGAAAAACGTGGAAAAGTGGTGTTGCTGAATACACAATTTGTAAATTTGAAACTGGGTGAAGATAAAAGCGGAAAGGGAATCATCGGAGGAAGCGACGTTTACCAAAACGGCGAACTCACCATTAGCAACAACGTCTATTTTGAAGGCAATATATTCTTAGAGGGCAACGGCCGAAACGGCGATACCGAGGAGGATAGAATCTCTCGCCAAACAAGTCGCTGGCTCGGTATCAGCGCCTACGGAAGCCCGGTAGCGGGTGCCTTTGAATTGCTGGTGCGCGATGCGTATCACAATCGACGCATGGTGAAGTATCCGTATTCCACTTCTAACACGATTCCGCAGGATGAAATCAGTTATTATATGCTGACCTCGGAAGTTTCGCGCTACTTCACGCTTATGAACGAGCTAATTGCACCGGGTACAAGCGAAGAAGACTTCCTCGGAACAGGTGAAAACACACTCTGGCTGCGCGTTCCGCAGGCTGTGTACATTGACCCGGAAAACGGTAATGATAAGAACAACGGTCAACATCCGGAAACTGCGGTGAAGACTTTGCAAATGGCGTTTGAACGCATGCGCGGTCTTTCGGCAAAGGTGCTCTATGTGGTAAACACGATTCCTATCGACGGTATGTCTTTCATCTATCCCACCGGATACAGTTATGATGGCGGCGTGGTAGCTCTTCCGAGCAACAACGTGCATTTGGAAATTCGGCGCTATGTGCAGCCGGATAACAACGGCGGCAGCGGAACTTATTATAAAGTTCCAAGCTTTGCCGATGGCCCGCTGTTCCGCGTGGAAGAGAATGGCCAGTTGACGATTGAAGGAAGCGTTGTTGTGAATGGCCACTCTGAGCCGCTGTTAGGCAAAGATGTGCCGCCTGCACAGAAAGTAAGCAACGGCGTTTCGGTAACGGCGCCTCTCGTTCAGGTTTTGAGCGGAGGAACGTTCGACTTGAATATTGATTCAAAAACAGGTGAACGTGCATCGCTGATTGATAACAATAACACAGCGGCGCTTGGAACCGGTCAAACGCGAATGGAAGGCGGTGCAATTAACAACAAGGGCAGTGTTATCTTAAACGGCGGTGTGCTGAATAACAACAAAGCAGCTCTTGTTGCAAGCCCGGGTATTACTGCACAGGGCAGCGCGGACGGCGTTTATCAAGCAGGCGATATGACGGTGAGCGCTTATCCGCAGGGCTTGGAAGGCCAGTCGATCTTCCTTGCCAGCGATGTGAGCGAAAATGACGACGGAGAAACCAACTTTATCGGCGACCATATTCTGACGATGGACATGCGCTTGAAGGAGGAGGTGGACTCTGCGAGCAAGAAACTGACATACTCGCTCGATATGGACAACGCGGTGCCCGGCCGACAGGTCATTTCCTATCCCGGCGACAGCCAGGTGGATTCCGAGCACAGCAGCTACATTTTAGGGAAAACCGTTCATGAAGAGCTGTTCTTAGTGGAATCGGAGGACGCTTCCGGCAATTTGGAATTGCAGGATTGGACCGTTTTAAACGTTTCCGTTCCGGAAGAAGTATTCCTTGCGGTGTATGAGCATCATAACCGCGATGACGGTGCGCCCTACGGTTCCGGTGCATATACACAGGCCGGCCGCGCTGACGTGAACGGTGCTCAGTACGGTGTGCCGGAGTATACCATCACAAACAACGGCTTGTATGGGGCAAAGGTAACCGTGACAGGGTTTATCCAGAAAGATTGGCAAAAGGATACCAGCCCAAGCGGTATGCAGCTTGCTCAAAGCACGACTGATCTTTCAAGCACCAGCCCCTTGCTCTATATGGCTCTGACGAAATCTTCGGAAACCGAAGAGCAGGGAAATCAGTTTGCAAATTTGGCAGAAGCTTCGCTGAAAGCAAAAACGTCGGAGCTTTCCGTTACACTGGGCACGCTGCAATCGAAAGAACACGGCAGCTTTGCCTTTAAAGCGGCTGCAAACGCGGCGTTTATGGATCTGTGGACGGACACCGGATTCCCGGTTTCCTCGCTCGGAACCGCACAGGATCGCAGGGACTACATGAGAAATCAAGATGCTTTGGGAGAGAGCTCTTTGAACAAGGCTTCAGCACAGTTTAGGCTGACCTACCGAATTGAGATTGACCCCGCTCGGCGCTAGTTTGCCGAAAGCAGATTTTGCACTCAACAACAAACAAAAAAGAGCTTATCGCAAGGTAGGCTCTTTTTTGTTTTGCTGAAAAAAGAGGAAAGGCGCAGGCCCTTTGGGGGTGAGCGCTGCAAAGAAAAGGCGGGTGATTTTATTTGTATAAAAATTTTCAAAAAACAAAATTTTTCTCGTTGAAATTGCTTGTCCGATGTGTCATAATTGATTCAGATTCCCTGCATCAGCCGAGCGAAATCGGCACAGAAAAAAGCCTTTGAAAGCCGAAGCAAAGCGGGGCTTTTGAATTTCATATGTGAAACATTTTGACAGATAAAAAGTAAGGGAGATTTCTTGTATGGATTTTTCTTTAGAATGGCTGTTTGACCCTGAGGTGTTCTGCGTAAACCGTCTTCCTGCGGCAGCGCGCATGCTGCTGCGCGACGGCGACGGAAAGCCTATGGAGCAGACGCTGGACGGGAAATGGAAGTTTATGTTTGCGCAAACACCCGCGCAGGCTCCGGCAAACCCTTCTGCGCGCGATAACGATTTAAGCGGATGGGAGGAAATTATTGTGCCCGGCGCCATTCAGCTGCAAGGCGGCGGAAAATGGGGACTGCCGCAGTATGTGAATACGCAGTACCCGTGGGACGGCGTAGAGGCGGTGGAACTGGGCAAAGTGCCGCAGGCAAACCCCGTGGGAACGTATGTGCGCGACTTTACCGTGCCGCCCGAATGGGACGGGCCGATTCATGTGCGATTTGACGGCGCGGAAACGGCCATCGCCGTTTACTGCAACGGGAAATTTATCGGTTACAGCGAGGACAGCTTTACGCCCAGTGCGTTTGACCTTACAATGTCGATTGAGCGCGGCGCAGTCAACCGTTTGGCGGTGCAGGTATTCCGCTATTCCACCGCGTCTTGGCTGGAAGACCAAGATTTTTGGCGCTTTTCGGGCATTTTCCGCAGTGTGTGGCTGACAACGCAGGCGCGTACCCATTTAGCGGACGTGTTTTTGCACCCGGAACTTTCGGACGACAACACTGAAGGAACCTTGCGCGCTGAGGTGAAAATTGCGGGCGAGCTGACGGGCCGTTTGCAGATGGACATCGGCATTTCCTGTGTGGAAATTCCCATTCAGTCGCGTGAAATGACGCTGAGCATTGACGTGCCCACGCCTCTTTTATGGAGTGCGGAACAGCCGAACCTTTACAACGTTGCTTTGCGCATTTTGGCGCATGACGGCACCGTGGTGGAGCAGACGGAGCTGAAAGCCGGGTTTCGCCGCGTATCAATTGAAAACGGCGTGCTGAAACTCAACGGCAAGCGCCTCGTGTTCAAAGGCGTGAACCGCCACGAGTGGAACTGCCGCCGCGGACGCAGCGTCACCTTAGAGGACATGAAGAGCGATATTTTGGCGATGAAGCGTGCGAATATCAACGCCGTGCGCACCTGCCATTATCCCAACCGCACCGAATGGTACGACTTGTGCGATGAGTACGGCTTGTATGTGATTGACGAAACCAATCTCGAAACACACGGAACATGGAATTGGCTTTCGAAAAACGAGATGTACCGCGCCATTCCCGCCAGCCGTCCCGAGTGGAAAAACGCGGTGCTCGACCGTGCAAAAAGTATGGTGGAGCGCGACAAAAACCATGCCAGCATCGTAATGTGGAGCTGCGGCAATGAGTCGGCAGGCGGAGAGGACATCTATTTGATGAGCCAGTGGATGCGTGAGCGCGACCCTTCGCGTCCCGTTCACTACGAAGGCGTGTTCCAGGACCGCAGCTACCCCGGAACGAGCGACGTGGAAAGCCAGATGTATACCAGCGCCGCAAACGTGGAGGAATTTATTGAGAAAAATCCGAACGGCCGCGCAAAACCGTTTATCCTGTGCGAATTTGCCCACGCCATGGGCAACTCGTGCGGCGCAGTGCATAAATATATGGAACTGATTGACCGTTATCCGAACTATCAGGGCCATTTTGTGTGGGACTGGATTGACCAGTGCCTGCTGGCAAAAGCACCCACGGGCGAGGAGTACCTTGCTTACGGCGGCGATTTCGGCGACCGACCGAACGACGGCACATTCTGTGCCAACGGCCTGCTGTTTGCCGACCGAAAGCCCACGCCGAAGCTGTTTGAAATTGCGGCGCTGTATCAAAATTTTGTGGTAGAGCCCTCGCGCTACGATGTGCGTATTGTGAACAAAAGCATGGACACCGACCTTTCCGCTTACACGCTGCGCGCTGAGCTGCACAAAGCGGGCCGCGTGCTGGAAAGCCGCGAGATGAGCGGTGCGGCGGCGCCCGGCGAAGAAACGCGGATTCCGCTGCCGTTTGTGGTTCCCGAAGAGCCGGGCGAGTACACCGTTACCGTTACGGTGCGCTTAAAAAATGACACGCCCTGGGCACCCGCCGGAACTCCTGTGGCGCAGGGTCAGTGCGTGCTGGAAACGAAAAAACAGCCCCAGCCGTGCTTATTCCCGATGCGCGTCATCGAAGGCGACAACAATATCGGCATCATCGGCGGCAATTTCCAAGTGCTGTTCCAAAAAACGAACGGCGCGATGATTTCTTACCAGTGGAAGGGTGAGGAGCTGATATTGGCCGCCCCGCGTTTAAACTTCTGGCGCGCCCCGACCGACAACGATTTGGGTTGTGCCGACCCGTTTGAAAAGGCCATTTGGCGCAGCGCAGGTGCTTATGCGAAGTGCCTGAGCTGCGGCGTATCGGGCGATCAGCTGCGCGCGGATGTCACCGTTGTTTACGCGCTGCCCACCCCGCAAAAGGATACCGTTACCGTGGTGTACAGCGTAACCGGCGACGGCATGGTGGAAACAACGCTCACTTGGAATGGTGACGAAGCGGAAGTACCGGAGTTCGGCATGGTGTTCACGCTTCCGCACAGCCTGTCTACTGTCAGCTACTATGGCCGCGGCCCGCACGAAAATTACTGCGACCGCATGACCGGGGCACTGCTGGGCCTGTGGCAGTTTGAGGCGAAAGAGAATTTAACGCCGTACCATCACCCGCAGGAGTGCGGAAATCGCACGGGCGTGCGCATGGCCGCCGTGACGGGCGAAGAAGGTGCAGGTTTTGTATTGCGCGCTGAGTCGGAAAATGCGGTGGATTTAAATGTTTTGCCCTATACGCCGGACGAGGTGGAGGCTGCACGCCATCCTTACGCATTGCCGCCCGTCACCAAAACGGTGGTGCGCGTCAGCGGCGGGCAGACGGGTGTCGGCGGCGATGACAGCTGGGGCTCGAAGGTGCACGAGGAGTACCGCTGCCGCCTGCACACAGGCGATACCGTGCGCTTTCGCTTCGGCGGCGCGGGAAAATGACAAATCGCCCGCAGGAATTTTCACACTTTTGAAAAAAGAAGTGTTTTTTACACAAATTCGACATATCGCTGGGATATGATACTGTTACAGGGGAATATCAAGGCGGCGCGCCCCCGGCGCGCCGCTTTTCCCTTTTCTGCAATATTTTTACAAACGCTTTAATCCCCAGCACCGTGAAGCACACGCGGGGCATAACCGGACAACAACGGGAGGAATTCGATATGGCAAAAATTTTGATTGTAGACGACGAACCGCGTATCCGTGCGTTAATTCGTGAGCATTTGCAGCATGACGGGTTTACCTGTGAAGAGGCAACCGACGGCTCTGCTGCGCTGGCGGCGCTTTCCGTCGGCGGCATTGACCTTGTGATTTTGGACATCATGATGCCGTTTGTAGACGGCATGACGTGCTTAAAAGAGATGCGCAAGCGCAAAATTGATACGCCGGTTATTATGCTTACCGCGCGCGGCGAGGAATATGACAAGCTGGCGGGTCTTGAAAACGGCGCAGATGACTATGTGGTGAAGCCCTTCAGCCCGCGTGAGCTGGTGGCGCGCGTAAAAGCTGTTTTGGCGCGCACGATGCCGCGCGCGCAAAGCACACCGGAAAGCATTGTGTTTGGTGACCTTGTGATTGACACGGCCTCTCACAGTGTAAAGATTGCGGGAGAGGAAGCGCCGCTCACCCCGAAAGAATTTGATCTGCTTGTCTTTTTAACGCAGAATAAGGGCATTGCCCTCAGCCGTGAACGCATTTTGCAGCAGGTGTGGAACTACGACTACTACGGCGAAGACCGCACGGTGGATACACACATTAAAATGCTGCGCGGACACCTCGGCAAATACCGCGACAACATTGTGACGGTGTGGGGTGTCGGCTACAAATTTGATCCTGAGGTAAAAACGTGAAGCGAAAACAACAGGCGCACGGCCAGGCATGCGCCTGCCCGGTGCTCACGCCGTCCATCACCTTGAAGCTGACGCTGTTTATGGTGGGGCTCATCGGTCTGCTTTTGGCGCTGGTGTGGGTGCTGAATGTTCAGCTGCTGGAGTTCTTTTACAACAACCGGATTCTCAGCGATTTGAACCGCACCGCCGATGCCTTTGTAGAGCTGGTAGATACCGCCGGAAAGGTGGAAGGCGGAAAGCCCGGCTTAGACTACAGCGAGGATTTCCTTGAACACTTTTACGAGAAGGATTATGAAGCCCTTTTGGTAGGCAAGTGCATCGAAGTGGCAAACCCGCAGGGACAATGGGTATTCGGCGGCCACTTTTTGGCTTCTAATGCCTGCCTGATTCATCCGGTAGAGCAGTCGATGTTCGGGGGAGAGAAAATCTCTTGGGACAATAAAAACTCCGCGGCGCTGCGCGTGCGCACGCAGCAGCTCGGCGACGACCATTTTACCATTGAAAACGGTTCCGAGCGGCAAAAAGTGGTGTGCCGCCGCACGCAGAGCGGATATACGGTAATTGTTTCCACGGATCTTGAGCGAATCGGACAGGCCGGGCAGGTCATCGGCCTGCAAATGCCGGTGATTGCCGCCGTGCTTTTGCTGTTCGCGGTGGCGGGAGCTTATTGGTTCAGCCGCTGGTTTACACGGCCGGTGATGCAGCTGTCGCACGCGGCGCGTGAGATGGCGCGCGGCAACTATAACGTGCGTGTGACCCCGTGCGGAAACGATGAAATCGGCATGCTGGCGCAGGACTTCAACGCCATGGCGGGCGAGGTGGCGCGTGCCAACGAGCTTCAGCGCGATTTGATTGCGAACGTCAGCCATGATCTGCGCACGCCCTTAACGCTGATTAAGGGCTACGCCGAAACGATGCGCGACATCAACGGGGACGACCCTGAAAAGCGCAACGAGCAGCTGGAAATCATCGTCGATGAAACCGACCGGCTTTCAGCGCTTGTCAACAGCGTGATGGATCTTTCGAAATATTCGTCGGGCACGATTAAGCCGAATAAAGTGCTGTTTGACTTGGCGCAGATGTGTGACGAGGTGGGCTGCCGCTATGAAAACATCTGCGAGCAAAGCGGCTGTCATCTGCACATTGAGGCCGACAAGGAGTGCATGGTTTATGCCGACCCGGACAGCCTCCAGCGCGTGATTCACAACCTGCTGGCCAACGCTTTGCACCATGTCGGTGAAGACGGCTTTTTAGCGCTGCGCGCCATTCCGCAGGAAAGCGGCGCGGTGCGCGTTGAGGTGGAAGACCACGGCGCAGGCATCCCGAAAGAGGATTTGCCGTATATCTTTGACAAATACTACCGTTCGCGCGCCGACGCGGGCAAAGTGGGAACCGGGCTGGGCCTTTCCATTACCAAAGCGATTTTGGTGAGCCATGGGTTTGGCTTCGGCGTAGCGAGTGAGCCCGGCAAGGGCAGTACCTTCTGGTTTGAAACGCTTCCCGTGCGCCCTGCGGCAAAGCCGGCGCCCAAAAAGCCGGAGCGCATTGGAAAGATGCCAAAGAAAGAGCCGGAAAAAGAACCTGAAAATCCGACGCAAACGCCTTGACAGTGTGCCGGAATACGCAAACGGCACGTGCACATATGACAAAACCTCCTGTACGCAAGAAAAAAGCCGCACAGGAGGTTTTTTTGTGAAATGAACAAGATGAAATTCTTACTGCCGAAAGAAAAAAAGAAAGAACCGCAAGCGCTGCCGCCGCTCCGGCGCCCAGTGCCCAAGCGCGAGGGTTTGCAAAGTTGATGGTCCAAGCCCAAAGGGCGGTGTGCATAAAACAGTTTTAGTCCCGGCAGCTAATCCTGCCGGGACTGTTCTTGTCAAACTTTCAGTAATGTGATAAAATGGATGAAACAATTAGACAAACTTGAATATAACGGAGGTGTTGAAAATGAAAAATCCAGAAGAAACCATTGGAAAAATGATAGACAAATCTGGCACTAGTTTTGTCTCTTATGTAGATGAAGATGGGTATCCTATCACAAAAGCAATGCTAAAACCAAGAAAAAGAAACGGCATTAAGGAAATTTGGTTTTCTACAAACACTTCGTCAGATAAAGTAAGATATTTCAGAAAGAATAATAAGGCTAGCATTTATTTTATTGATAAGCGTTATTTTAGGGGTGTAAGTTTAATTGGTACTATTGAGGTATTGGAGACTACTGAAGCAAAAGAGATGATTTGGCAGACTGGTGATGAAATGTTCTATAAAGAAGGGGTTTCGGACCCTGATTATTGTGTTCTGAAATTCACAGCTCACAAAGGAAGATATTATAGCAATTTTAAATCTGAGAATTTTGACATATAGACTTAGATATCTGGAGTAAGGAGCAATAAGATAAATTTAAATTTGTCGAACTGATAAGGGCGCACTTCTATACACCTATCGGTGTGTTGTGCGATCTGCGGTTTTGCACCACACCAAAAGCCTCCCTTGTGTAAAGGGAGGTGGCATGGCGAAGCCATGACGGAGGGATTGTAATGCAGTCAAAACATAATAAGCAGTTGGTTCCGTTGGCAAAGCAACTACGAAAAGAAATGACCAAAGAGGAACGGCATCTATGGTATGACTTTTTACGAACCTATCCTGTTCGTTTTTCCAGACAAAAAGTGCTTGGAAAATACATTGCTGATTTTTATAGTGCGGAAGCCAGACTGGTGATTGAACTGGATGGTTCTCAGCACTATGAAAATGATAACATGGAAAAGGATGCTGAGCGAACCGACTATCTGAAAGGATATGGATTGAAGGTGATTCGAATATCCAATAATGAAGTCAGCAGGAACTTTCGTGGAGTCTGCGAGTACATCGATGCTGCGGTAAGACAATCCCTCAGTCAGCTTCGCTGACAGCTCCCTTTGCACAAGGGAGCCTTTCTATAACCGATACACATCGCAAAAAATCCGACCTATGATCGTAACCATAGGTCGGATTTAACTGTTTTACGGACACCTGCCGAAAGCCCCGGGCGCTTTTGCACAAAAACACGGGAGTCATCGGGATTGTAATAGATGCGCCCGTGCCAGTGCTTGTCCTTTTGGTTTTTTTTGCTGTTTTTTCATGGCGCGAGCTCCTTTCAAGGGACATTTGTGTACACGGCGGGAAGGCAGACAAGCGTGAACACAATGAAACTGTTTTTGACAAAAAAAGAGAAAATTCACGCAATAAAAAGGGATGTTAGAACGTATTAGAGGAAAAGGGGAGGATAAGCATGCCGTCAAGCGTACAGCACGTCGTTTATGACGCGCAGGAGGTATTGCAATGTTACGGCGACTTAGTATTGCGCACCGCGTTTATGATGCTGAAAAACCGGGCCGACGCCGAGGATGCGGCGCAGGAGGTATTTTTGGCGTTTATCCGCACAAAGCCGGAGTTTGACAGCGCCGAGCATCAAAAGGCGTGGTTTTTGCGCGTGACGATGAACCGCTGTAAAAGCGTGCTTCGCAGTGCGTGGCACCGAAAAACACAGGCGCTGGACGAAGCGTTCCCCGAAGAGGATTTTACCGAGCGGGAAACCGGCGTGATGCAAGCGGTGCAGCAGCTTTCGCAAAAATACAGAGCCGTAATTTATCTTTATTACATTCAAGGTTATGACACCGCTGAAATTGCACGGATTTTAGACGTGCCGCAAAATACAGTGCTCAGCCGCATGGCACGTGCGCGAAAGCAGCTGAAAACAATGCTGGAAGGGGGAATGGACGATGTTTGAAAACGACTTTCGAAGTGCCGCGGAAAAAATAACGGCAAGCGAAGCTTTTCGCGCCGAAACGCTGGAGCGGATGAAAAAAGCCGAAGGGGAACGTGCAGTGCGGCCGTATCTGCGGCTGGCACGTCAAAAGCGCAGTTCCCGCATGTGGGGCACTGCCTGCGCGGCGGCGCTGGTACTGGCGGCCATTCCGGTGGTGTGGCAGGTGTGGAACACACCTTCTTTGCCGCAAAGCGGCGCGGACGCGCAGAGTCAGCCGATGCCGCAAACGGCGCAGGCCGAGGCGTTTGCCGCCCCCCAGCCTGCGGCACTGCCTAAAGAGCGCTCGATGGTGAGCGCACAGCAGCAGAATGACGCCGCGGCGGGCGAAGACCTCGCCGCTTCCATGAACCCCACGGCCGGTTTAACGTCGGAGGAGCTTCCCGATGCCCTGCCGGTCTACTACGAACCCGTGCAGGAGGACGAAAAAGTTGTGTTAGAGCGCACCGCCAAAGCGCTGGGCGTGTCGGTGGACGCTTATGAAGAAACCGGACAAGAAGTTTACGCCGCTTCGGGTGAGTGGAAACTGTCCGTTCGCAGTGATGCGGTGCGTGTAGAGGCGCAGGAGGCGGTTTTAATTCCTCTGGAGCAGAGTTTTTCCCTGGGACAGGCAGTGGAAGCTTATGCCGAACGTCTTTCCGGCACAAGCGTATGGAAGTGGGACGGCGCTGACACGCAGACAGCACAGTGTTTCGACGTTTCGGGCGAAACGCTGGAACAGCGCCTTTATCATTACTGCTTTGACCGTTTGACCATTGAGATGGACGAGAACGGCAACGTTAAGGCGCTGGAATGCCGGGTGCCGCAGCTTCAGCGCGGCGAAACGGTAACTCTTTTGTCCGTGGAACAGGCGCAGAGCGCCGCTTCGCTGAAAGAGCAAAGCATCCGAAGCCACGAGATTTCTTACCGCCGTGATGAGGCCGGCGTATGGTCGCCCGTCTACGTTTTTTATACAGACGATGCACAGAGCGAGCCGCTTTATGTTGATGCGGTGCAAAAATAACGCAGTATCAAAACGGAAAAAGCATTTTTAAAACGGCGGCTCGTCGTTCTCCGCTTCACCGGAGGATGCTGCCGGCACGGCGCCAACGGGCGACGGCGCGGGGATCGTAATTCCAAAGCGCTCGAAAAGCGCTGACGCCTCTTCTTCGGAAAGCGAAAACGCCGGGCGGTCGGCGGGCGCGGTGCCTTCAGGCTGGAAGATGACCTGCCATCCCTTTTCCGGCCGGGCACACTGCATCAGCTTTACCGGGCAAAGCGCTTGGATATCGGGCATATCGCTTTCAGTTTTTAAAAATACGAAAAAAATGCCGCTGCCGTGCGGCGTGCGGTACTCCACAGCGCCGAGGCGCTCTGCCTCCAGCGGTTCGGTGTCCAGCCGCAGGCGCATAGATGTAATGGGAATGGGTGCAATTTCCATAAAATCCTCCTTTTTACGGAATTTTGAGGGGGTTTGGCAAAAGATGAGAAAAACTTTGCACTCTTTTTATGTTTATTATAATGGAAACTTGCCCATATTTCCAGCATGGCAGTTTTTGGAAAAAATATCCGGATGCAGCAGCTCAGCCGCCGAGTGCCGCGTCGAGCAGCAGCATCAGTGCAAAGCCCAATAGACACGCGGCGGTGCCCTCGTGCTGTCCGCCTGCGCTGCACGGCATAAAATCATCGGCGACGGCGTACAGCATCGCTCCCGCCGCAAAGCCCAAAAACCACGGCAGTGCATTTTGCGCCGCGCCGAGCGCCCCGACGGCCAGCAGGCCCGCCAGCGGCTCTACGGCGGCGGTGGCAGCCGTGAAAAGAAAGGCTTTGCGCCCGCCAAGGCCGCTTGCGCGAAGGCCCAGCGCCAGCGCCATGTTTTCGGGAATGTTCTGCACGCCAATGCCCACGGCCAGAGTGGTGGCGCTCATAAAGGAAAGCGTGCCGGAAGAGGCCTGTGCCGCCATGGCGCAAGACAAGGCAACCGCCATTCCCTGCGGCACGTTGTGAAGGCCGACCACCAGCATCAGCCGTGTGCGCGCACAAAGGCCGCGGTGCTCATTGCCGCCCGGCCACAAGTCGAGAACCAATAAAAAAACGCCGCCTAAAAGAAAGCCTCCGAGCGCGGGCACAACGGAAAAAACGCCCTGCGCGGTGCTCATTTCAATGGCAGGCATCAGCAGGCTGAACACCAGTGCCGCGGTCATGACGCCGCAGGCAAAGCCGGAAAAAATGCGTCCTGCTGCGGGGCTTGCCTTGGAACGCCCAAGGAACACCGCGAGTACGGCCCCGCATATACTGAGGAAAAATGTTGCGCCGACGCCCGCGCCGGCGGATAAAAAGAAAGGCATTGCCATTCACTCCTTTGCAAACAGTTCTCATTCAGTATAAGCAGGCAAAGGGCAATGTGTGAAAAGGCGAAAAAAGGCTTTTCTTGACTTTTTTAAGGGCTTGGGATATCATGTATCACAACAACCACTTTTGCAGCGAAAGAAAGGAAGCTGACTATGTGCAAACAGCGGTATCTTTGGACAAAGGCGGAGGATTTTGCGCCTGAGTGTCTGGAGGATGTGCTTTTTGAAGAAAATGCGCTTGTGCTGAAAGAGGATTGCTACACCGGCATTTTTGAAACGCCGGAAATTGCGGTAGAAGCATGGGAAGCACTGGTTCCGGGCTGGAATGCCTTCACACCCGTGGGAACCTCGGTTCAGGTGCAGATGCGTGTAAAAGCCGGAGAGAGATGGAGCGCTTGGCTGGACTGCGCATGGTGGAGCAGTGTGTGCGCAAAGCCCTTGAAGTGCACGGAAAATAACACGGCAAGTGTGCAAAGCGGCGTTGTGGTGATGAAGCAAAGCTTTGCGCAGGCGTTTCAAGTGCGCGTCATTCTGCATGCAAACGGCGGCGGAGAAAGCCCGCGTCTGCGTCTTTTGAGCGTGTCCGGCATCGGCGCGTACAACCGCGAGGAGGAGGACGAGCCGCTGTATCGCCGCAATGTTCATGCGCCGGGTTATGCCGCGCGGCGCAGAGATCCCGCGCTTTCGCGCCAAATGTCGCTTGCGGCGGCGCTGGTGTGTCTGATGAACCGCCGGGGCGATGATGTTCTGCCCGAAGAAGCCGCGTATGGCTGTATGGAGGGCGATGGCGTCAGCGTTCCGTTTGCGGCGGCCTTTGCCGGCTGCTACGGCTACACCGCTTACCCCGTGTTCTGCACTTTGGCAGAGCTGAAGACGGAAATCAAAAACGGGTTTGCCTGTGCGGCGCTGTTAAAGCAGGAGGAGCGCTTCCGCTGGGTGAGTGTGCGCGGCATGGACACGGACGCGGACGGCATGCAGACCGTTGAAATGATGGATTCCGACGCTTACGACGATGCGGATACCTCGCGCGTTTGGACGCTGGAGGAGTTTTGTAAGCACTATGTGGGCCTTGCGATTTTTGTGCAGGATAAAGTGGACCGGGCCGCCTTGCCGGAGCGCTTGCCGGGCGAGCTGCGCTTTAATGAGGAGCACGGCGACTACACGCTTTATTTAAGGGGTGAGCCTTGCCGCATTTCCGAGGAAGAGCCGTACACCTTGTGCTGTACGGTGCCGGACGGCAATGCTTATGCCACGACGGCCCACAAACAATTTTTGTTTTTCCGCGCCGATCAGCACGGCGGGGTGGACCTGCCGGCCGAACTGCCGGACGGCGCGCGCACAACGGTGTATCTGATTCGGCGCGGCGCAGCCGTTGTTTGCTGTGTGACGCTGCCGCAGGTGTAAACGCGCCAAAAACAAAGAAAAGAGAACAATCCCCGCACCAACGGTGCGGGGATTGCAGTTTGTGAAAAAGCTTTGCTTTTTCACAAACGATGTCCCTATTTCAAACGGAAAAGAGGGCTAGCTTCCTTTTCCAAGCCTTTTTCCCCTTGCAGCCCGGCTCTTTCTGAATCAGGCGGCAGTTTTTCGACAGTTTCCAATCTCTGCACCAACGGTGCGGAGATTGCCTTTGGGTGTTATAATAGAAGTACGGTTATTAGGAGCGGTGCTTCACTTTGCACACAGCCTGTGTCATGGTTCCCATCGGGCACACGGCGCACCAAGCACGCGGCTTAAACAGCAGCATCATCACAAGGCCCAGAAAGCTGGAGGTAAACATGACGCTGTAAAAGCCGAAGGCAAACTGTGCGGCCCACGCGGGAACACCCTCGAACGCGGCGGCAAAGTGCCACGGAAGACGGAACGTCCAAAGCAGCGTTACCGCTTCCTGCAAATCGCGCGTGCCGGAGAATACAAGGTAGGTGGAAAAGAGCATCGCGCCGAACATGACAAGAAAAAATATTAAAAATCCGCAGCGAAACCACACGGAAGAAAGAAAGCGGGGCATCGGCAGGCGGCGGGAAAGCTTGAAGCGATTGCCCAGCAAAGAAAACAGCTGGCCGCGCCCGCAGTAGCGGTTGCAGTAACCTTTGTCGGCGCCGAACAGCGACATCAAAAGCGGAATAAAAAAGCACAAAAGCCCCAGCCACGCGAATGTGATGTTAAAAAAACCGAGGGCGAGATACAAAGCAGACGTCACCCAAAGATAATCGTACCAATGTTTTTGTTTTTGCTTCACAGCGTTACCTCCTGAATGTGAATGACATCAGCGGGGCATTCTTTGGCGCATTTTCCGCAGCCCACGCAGGCTTCAAACGAAACTTCGGCGTGTGTGCCGTGTACAACATGGATTGCGTCCATCGGACACACTTTGACACAAGTGCCGCACGCGACACAGCGCCCGGCGTCTACCGTTGCTTTTCGTTTTTTCATGGTTTCACCATCCTTTTTATGATGGTGCGTATTATAGCAAAATGGCAAAAAGAACAACGTGATATTATCACGAAACGGAGGATTCAGCATGCAGGTTGCACAATTTTTCCCTTTTTGGCAAGACTTGACCGCCGGGCAGCGCGACGCCTTACAGCAGGCGGCACAGCTCCAGCGCTGTGCCGCAAAAAGCCGCATCAACGCAAAGGAGAGCTGTGTGGGGCTGGTGGCGGTTGTCAGCGGGCGTGTGCGCGTGTATACTACGTCGCGGCAAGGGCGTGAAGTGACGCTGTTTCGATTGCTGGCGTATGATATGTGCTTGTTTTCGGCTTCTTGCTTATTCCGCAGTGCATCGTTTGAAATCATGCTCGAAGCACAGGAAGACACGGAGTTTCTTTTGATTCCCGCGCCGGTTTACGATAAGCTTCGCCGCGAAAATTTGGCGGCGGCCAATTATACCGCCGAGCTTTTGGCACAGCGTGTGTCAGATCTAATGGAGATTATGGAGCAGTGGATGAACCAAAGCCTCTCGCAGCGCATCGGTTCATTTTTGCTGGAAGAAGCAGAGCTTTCGGCGGGCGGAGAATTGGCCTTGACGCATGAAGAAATTGCACACCATATCGGTACGGCGCGCGAGGTGGTGAGCCGCCAGCTCAAGCTGCTTTCCGCCGAGGGTCTTGTGCGCGTGACGCGCGGCAAAATCATTTTAAGCGATGCGGATGCCATGCGGCGTTTTTGCGAAGAGGGAGGCTGACAAATCCTCTTGCGAAAACAGACAAAACGCGGTATACTGAAAGATACGCAGACACACGGACGGCAAAGCGTCCGGCGGTGCCGTGAAACAGGCGAGGCACTTTGCCAAAGCCGCCGGAAAACGTGCGGCGTCTGGAAGATTTTGCAACAGCAACGAAAGCTGTGAAAGGAAGAACAACATGGAAACAATGGGGAATTTGCGCCGCACGCACTACGTGGGCGCACTGCGCGCACAAGACGCAGGTACGGAAATGACAGTGGCAGGCTCGATTGCGAAATGCCGCGACAAGGGCGGCGTGATTTTTGCCGACCTGCGCGATACCACCGGGCTTTTGCAGTTGATTTTCGATGATTCCACCGCAAAAGACGTGTTTGAAAAAGCATCGCATTTAAAAACCGAGTACGTTGTCATGGCAAAAGGCGTGCTCCGTGAGCGCGAGGCAAAAACAGATAAGATTCCCACCGGCGAGGTGGAACTGTTTGTCACCGAGCTGCGCGTGCTGAGCGAAGCGCAGACCACTCCGTTTGAAATTCGCGACGAAATCAACGTCAACGATCAGCTGCGTTTAAAATATCGCTATCTTGACCTGCGCCGTCCCAGCATGCACGAGCCCATTGTGATGCGCTCGAAAATCGGCAAAGTGATTCGCGACTATTATGAAGAAAATCATTTTTACGAAATCGAAACGCCGATGCTGATTAAATCGACGCCCGAAGGCGCGCGCGATTACTTAGTGCCCAGCCGTGTTCAGCAGGGGCGCTTTTATGCCCTGCCGCAGTCGCCGCAGCTGTATAAGCAGATTTTGATGCTCTCCGGCTTTGACCGCTATTTCCAGATTGTGCGCTGCTTCCGCGACGAGGACTTGCGCGCCGACCGCCAGCCGGAGTTTACCCAAGTGGATATGGAGATGTCCTTCGTCACGGAGGACGACGTAATGACGATGAACGAGGGCCTTGTCAAGCGCGTGTTCCGCGAGGTGCTGGGCGTAGACGTTCAAACCCCGTTTTTGCGCATGCCCTACTGCGAGGCAATGAACCGCTTCGGTTCCGATAAGCCCGATATGCGCTTTGGGCTGGAGCTTTGCGACGTGACCGAAGCCGTCAAAGACAGCACCTTTGTGGTGTTCCAGTCGGCGGTGCAGGCCCGCGGCAGCGTCCGTGCACTCGTTGCGAAAGGCATGGCGGACAAGCTCACCCGCAAAGAGATTGACAAATTGGTGGAAGTGGCGAAAACCTACGGCGCAAAGGGCCTTGCCTACACGCGCTGGACAAGCGAGGCTTGCTCTTCCAGCTTTGAAAAATTCCTCACAGAGGAAGAAAAGCAGGCACTTTATGCCGCCGCAGGCATGGAGCAGGGCGACGTGCTGTTGATTGCCGCCGACGCTTCTTGGGAAAAGGCCTGCACGGTGCTGGGTGCGGTGCGCCTTGCCATCGGCGAGAAATTTGAGCTGATTGACAAAGACGCTTTTGCGTTCCTGTGGGTGACGGATTTCCCCTTGTTCGAGTACGACGAGGAGAACGGCCGCTATGTGGCAAAGCACCACCCGTTTACGATGCCTAAGGACGAAGACCTTGACCGTCTGGAAAGCGACCCGGCAAACTGCCGTGCCAAGGCTTACGATATGGTGCTCAATGGCTGCGAAGTGGGCGGCGGCTCGATTCGTATCAACGACCCCGCATTGCAAAGCCGCATGTTCGCCGCACTGGGCTTTACGCCGGAGCGCGCAGAGGAGAGCTTCGGCTTCTTAACGGAGGCTTACCGCTACGGTGCGCCGCCCCACGGCGGCATGGCTTTCGGCTTTGACCGCCTTGTCATGCTGATGCTGAAGCGCGATTCCATCCGCGACGTGATCGCCTTCCCGAAGGTGCAAAACGCGGGTGAGCCGATGACGGGCTGCCCGGAGCGTGTGGACGAAAAACAGCTCGATGAGCTGGCGATCGCGGTGTGCCTGCCGCAGAACGGCGAAGAGACGCCGGAAGAATAACGAAAAGCTTTCGGGCAAAGAATGAGGGGGGAACGGCATGGACGAGCAGAACGCCTTGCAGCTGATTTTGCAAAAGCTGGACAAGCTGGACGACAAACTGACGGCGCTGGAAAGCCGGGTGGCGGCGCTCGATGAGCGCACTTCCCGCTTAGAGGCTCGCGCGTGTGCCATTGAACGGTGCACGGAACAGATGACGGAGGACACCGCCATCACGCGCGAAGCGGCAAACACGCTGCTGCGCTGGGCGGAAAAAACCGACAATGTCGTGCATGTCGGGCTGTATCCATAAAAGAAAAAAGAAAAGCGCATGTGCTTTCCGCAAAGGAAGGCGCATGCGCTTTTTGTCTTAGTTCAATTTGTTTGTGCTGTCAAACGGCACTCAAAGGGTGTGATAGGTAACATCAATCAAAGCGGCTCCGTCGCTGTGCAGGGAAATGCCGTCGGCTTCGGGCGGGGTGTCCACGATGGCGCTGAAAGCATATGCGCCGTCGTTGACGAAAAACTCAGCACAGTTTCCGTCGAGAATCAGCCGCAAAGAGAGCTTGCCGTCCTGCGGCGCAATTTTCACGCGGCGGATGTGCGGCATGTCACAGCGCGTGCCGCACAAGCTGCGGTCAAACACCAATTCACCGCGCACAGCATCCCACTCAATGCGCGTGCTGTGGCGTGCATCTTCGGCGAAGTGCAGCGCAAAACGGCGGCAGTCCGGGCTGGCGGCGGTGTCCAGCACCACGGTGCAGTCAAAGCTGCGCCCGGCCATATCCTCATACACCGCGCGGCCGTTCAGCGTTTCGCTGTGCTGAACCGTGCTTTTCCACAGGTTTTCTAATTCCCGCACAGGGCGCTGATACAGCCGCCCGTTTTGCACCGAAAGTTCGCGCGGCAGTGTCATGCAGCCGAACCATTTCTGACGGCGCGGCGTATCGTTGACCGTCGCCCAGTTTTGCATCCACCCAATCATGATGCGGCGGCCATCGGGCGCCTGCACCGTTTGCGGGGCGTAAAAATCGGTGCCGTAATCAATTGCCTGCACCGCTTCACGCGTAAAGCGCAAAGTGGTTTTATCATAATGGCCTAAGAGTGCAACGGTGCCAAAGCCCGGGTGAAACTCACCGTCCGGGCTGCCCGCCATCTCCTGCGGGCTGACCAGCAACAGCTGGCGGCCGTCCAGCGAAAAAAAGTCCGGGCATTCCCACATTTTGCCGTATTCATTGCGGCAGGTATCCAAGGTGGTGCGATATTCCCAGCGGCGTGCATCCGCGCTTTGATACAGCAAAATGCGTCCTTGATCTTTTGCGTCGCGCGTGGAAACAACGCACTGATAAAGCCCGTCTTCGTACCAGATTTTCGGGTCGCGGAAATCGACGGCGCTTGCGCCTTCGGGCAGGTGGCTTTCACTGATCACAGGGTTTTGTCTGTCTTTTGTAAAATCCACCCCGTCGCCAATCGCAAGGCATTGCAGCTGACGCACTTCACCTTTTTCGTTTTCCTGTACGCCGGTGTAAAGCAGCATCAGCCGTCCATCTTCCAGCGGCAGCGCCGTGCCGGAAAAACAGCCCTTTTCGTCGGCGGGGCTGTCGGGTGCAAGCGCGCAGGGCAAATGTGTCCAGTGCAGCAGGTCGGTGCTGGAAGCGTGCCCCCAGTGCATCGGCCCCCAAACCGTATCATAAGGGTGATATTGATAAAATAAATGATAAGCGCCGTTGTAATAGCAAAACCCGTTGGGGTCGTTCATCCAGCCCACCCACGGCGTTAAGTGGAATTGGGGGCGGCTTTGCGCCGGAATCTGTGCGCTCTCGCGGGCTTCATAGGCGCGGGCTTGTTCCAGCTTGCTTTGGGAACACGACATAAAGGGGATACCTCTCTTTCTTGGGCAATCGCGCCGGTTTAAGCGGCGCTTTGTGCGTCTGCCGACGCATCGCCGGATACTTGCACATAGCGGTCATAAGCGCTTTGGTACGTTTGCAGCAGCTCTTCCAAACCGTAGCTGTTCAGCGCTTCTTTGTAAGCGTTCCAGCTTTCGTCGGTAATGCCGCCGTCGCGCAGCCAAAGAGCCTCCTGCTCCGATACAAAGTTTTCAAAATCGACGCGATACTTGTCAATGGTGTCCAGCTCATCCTGCGTGTAAACACAATCAATCGGATAGGCAGTCGTATCTTTTACAAAAGGCATCCAATAGTCGTACAGGTCGGTCAAGCGGTCAACAGCGCGCGGCTCCATGTCAAAGGTGTTTGCATAATAGTCCGAGAGAATCAGCTTTGGGCCGTACACTTCATATTCGCTCTTTACTTCGCCGGCGCTCTTGCCGAACTTTTCTTGTGCTTCTTCGTCGGTGATGCTTTGCCACAGGCCGTTTTCATCCTGGCTGGTAAAGTAAACATCAATGGGGCCGTATTGCAGCTGCATCACATTTTCAGGGGCATACCATTGGTCATAAAATTTTAACAGATTGATCGGGCTTTCACAAGCGGAGGTGATGCTCAAATTTCCGGAGTTAATGCCGCCGCCGTCGCGCACGGTGACGTTATAGCTGCCGTCCGGGCCTTCGAGAACCGGAAGGAAAACGTAGTCCTCGGCGTGCTCACCCATCAGCTCCTCAATGTACCACCAGGTGGCAACGCCGACATTGCCCTGCGCACATTTTGCCATGTACTGCGTGTCCGTCTGGCTGAAGGCTTCCTGGTCAATCAGCCCCTCGGCAAACCAGTTGTGGAAGTATTCCAGCGCGGCGCGGTAATTGTCGTCATCGCTCACAAAGTTGACGGTGCCGTCCGGCTGGAGCAGCAGGTCGGTGCAAATATCGTTTGTCCAGTTGGTAAAACCGAACCCCGCATAGAAGATGTTCTGCCCCCAGCACCACTGGTCGATGCCGAATGACATCGGAACGGTGGTTCCCTTGTCATTGCCGTAATATTTGGCGCTCATATCATTTTCTTTGAACGCAACCAGTACATCGTGCAGCTCCTCAAGTGTGGTGGGAACTTCCAAGCCGAGGTCATCCAGCCAAGCTTTGTTAATCATGGAATACTGCGGCACGGTGTAAATGTTATAATCATTTTCCTTGCCGATGCCCGCCGTTCCCATCTGCTCTCCTGCGGGCAGGCCGTAAATGCAGCCGTTGTCCATCGTGATGGCCGCGCGGATGTCGGGATGCTCCTCCAAAATTTTGGTCAAATTCGGCATGTATTCTTCTGTGATATAGGGCGTTAAGTCAATCAGCGTTCCATCCTCGCCGTAATTCGTCAGCTCGTAGTTGCTGAAGCCCACGCCGTTGAACGCGTCGGGAAGATCGTTGCCCGCAATACGAATATTCACCTGTTCGGCCAAAGAATCGCTCATGGTTTCCCAAGTGAGGGAAATTCCCGCGTTTTCGGACATCTCTTTTAAAACGGAGTTTGCGTCATAGCCGCCGGACAGGGCCGAAATGCCGCTGATGATTTTGAAAGAAGTCTGCTCGGTATTGGGATTCACCGTTCCCGGTTCTACTTGATTTTGGCTGGTACCGCCGCAGCCGATGAGGCTTGTCATCATGGCTGCAAGCGCGGTGCCTGCGGCAATTCGTTTCGCAAGTGTTTTCATAGTTCTTCTCCTTTTTCAAATTGATGAATGTCAGTGGCACAAAAAACAAGTTGAATGAAAGTGCACGGAGCAGTTGCTCAGCCCTTTACGGCACCCGCCATAAAGCCCTGCTCAAAATACTTTTGCACAAAGGGATAAATCACCAGCATGGGCGCGGCCGCTACGATAATCGAAGCGAACTTAATCATCTCGGTGAGTTTGTTCAGCTCGGCGTATCCGCCGGAAATCATGCTGGCTTGGCTGGCGGAGGTTTCGCTGGCAATCAAGATATTGCGCAGTACCAGCGGCAGCGGTGCGCGGCCTTCGCCCGTCATGTAAATCAACGCGGTAAACCAGTCGTTCCAATAGGCAACCATGCTGAACACAACCATCACAGCCATAATGGGCTTTGAAAGGGGAATGATAATGCTGAAAAACATGCGCAGCTTCGACGCGCCGTCAATTTCGCAGGCTTCTTTCAGCTCTTTCGGAATGCTGGTTTCAAAAAAGTTGCGCGCGATAATCATATTCGACACCGCCACGCCGCCGGGAAGAAACATGGCCCAAGTGGTGTTGATGAGGCCGGTGTTTTTCACAATAAGATAAGTGGGAATTAAGCCGCCGCCGAAATACATGGTAATGACGAAAAAGATATTAAAAAACTTGCGGCCGGGCAAATCCGGATTGGAAAGAGGATAGGCCGTCATATAAATCATCGCGACGGAAAAAACGGTGCCGATGACGGTGTACCAGATGCTGTTTGCATAGCCCGTTAAAATGCTGTCGTCGGAAAATACGGCGGCATATCCTTTGAACGAGAATTGACTGGGCAAAAGAAACGTTTTTCCGGCGTAAACGTCATACGGGTCGGAAAAAGAGGCAACCAGCACATAATACAGCGGATACGCAACCACCAGTAAAATGGCAAGGCAGAGAACCACTAAAATGATATCGCTCGCACGGTCGGAAAGGCCCGGGGGCGTTTGCTTTAATTTTGGGCTGTGGCTGGACATTCAGACTCCTCCTTTATACAAACTGTACGTCGCTGAGCTTTTTGGCAATTTTGCTCACAACAATCAAAAGAACAATATTCACTGCTGTGTTGAACAGACCGATGGCGGTCGAATAGCTGTACTGTGCGCGCTGGATGCCCTGCTCATACACATACACGGCAATGATGTCGCTCGTGGCCTTGTTCAAGTCGGTTTGCAGAAGGAATACTTTTTCAAAGCCGATGTTCATCAGGTTGCTGGCGCTTAAAATCAGCTGCAAAACAGCCATGGGAACCAAAGCGGGCAGGTCAATGTGCAAAATGCGCTGGAACACCGACGCGCCGTCTACCTTGGCGGCTTCATACAGTGCGGTATCAACGCTCGACAGCGTGGCTAAGTAGATAATCGCGCCCCATCCTGCCTCCTGCCAGATGCCGCTGGCAACATAGATGGTGCGGAACATGTCGCTCTGATTTAAAAAGTCGATGCTGGTGCCGAGCAGGAGGTTGATTAAGCCGCCTGACGGGCTTAAAAAGATGCGCAGCATGCCGCAGATAATCATCATCGAAATAAAGTGCGGCGCATACAAAACGGTTTGCACCAATCGCTTGAAACGATGAAACCGAAGCTGGTTGAGTGCCAGCGCCAAAATGATTGGCACCGGGAAGCTCCAAAGCAGGCTGTACAAGCTTAAAAGCACCGTGTTTTTAATCATGCGCCAGCAGTTAGGGGAAGAGAAAAATTCCTCGAACCACTCTAAGCCGACCCACTCACTGCCGAAAATCCCGCGGCTGGCTTTGAAATCGCGGAACGCAATTTGAATGCCGTACATCGGCCCGTACTTATATACAATGGTGAGGATGACGGGGATGAGCAGCAGTAAATAAAGCTGCCAGTTTTCAATAAGGCGTTGTTTGAGCGGCTTGCGGTGAGCGATTACACCGCCGGCCGCCGGCGCACTGCGCGACTTGTTCATGCGGGTTCCTCCTTTTTCTATTCGCTTCATGAATCGTTTCATAAACCTTGTGAAACAAAAATATCACTCTTTTTCCATAAAGTCAATGCTAATCATAAAAAAATCAATTAAAATTAAATTATTTTGGCGAAAAACACAATTAAATTAGATTTTACTTGTCAAATTTGCCTATGAAATTTCAAGAACAATATGAAGTTCTATAATAATTTTCATGAAATGCTTTACAGAAAAAGGGAAAGGAAGTATAATAGGGGCAATGATAAGAAACCGAGGTGAAACCGCTGTGAAAGGAGAAAAGCAAGCCGCTACCATGAGCGATGTAGCCCGCGAAGCAGGCGTGGCACTCGGAACAGTGTCGAAGGTGATCAACGGCATTCCCGTGGGCGAAAGCTACCGTTTAAAAGTAGAGCAGGCGGTAAAAAAGCTGAATTATCAGGTGAACCCCAGCGCAAAGGCGCTTAAAAGCAAGCGAACAAGCACCATTGCGCTCATTATTCCCAACACGATTGCGCCTTTTTTTGCGCTGCTGACCCACCATATCAATATGGTGCTGGAGCGCCGCGGCTATAAAATGATGCTTTGCTTTACCGAGTACGACCGAAACCGGGAGCAGGAATTTATCGACATGGTGGTGCATAACCGCGTAGACGGCATCATCGCACTTACTTATAATCCGAACTTAAATATTCCCGTTGGAATCCCGTTTGTCACGATTGACCGGTTTTTCAGCGTTTCTGTGCCGTGTGTTGCATCTGACAACTTCGGCGGCGGTCAGCTGGCGGCTCAAAAGCTGGCCGAGCTGGGATGCCGGCGCGTGGCATGCCTGCGCACAGGTTCCTCGTTAACCAACGAGCCCAGCAAGCGCATTGACGGCTTTGTAAGCGGATGTACGCAGGCCGGGCTGCCGTATGAGCTTTGCAATATGCCGGATGATACGCCTATGGCGGAATTTGAGGCCTTTTTGCGCCGCAATTTGCTGGAAACGGACACCCCGCTTGACGGGCTTTTCTGCGGCACCGACTTGATGGCTTGGCAAATGGAGCGCATTGTGAAGTCGCTGGGGCTGCGTGTGCCCGAAGATGTGCAGATCATTGGCTTTGACGGCATTCGCATGTTTGGCGACAAGGACTATATTTGCTCCACGATTGTACAGCCCGTGCCGGAGCTGGCCGAAACGGCGGTCAGCATGGTGCTGTCCAATGACTTTACGGGTTTGCCGCCTTTGGTATGCCTGCCGGTTCGCTACCAGCCCGGCGGCACCACGAAAGACGGTGAAATAGGCGAAGAAAAATAAGCGCAGGGCGTTTCACGGCGGGAAAGCGTGCAAGCCTGTGCAGCCGGAATGGAAAGGAGTTATTCGCATGAAAGATGTTGTTGCACTGGGAGAACTGTTGATTGATTTTGCCCCGGTTTCGGCCGACGAAGCCGGTTATCCGACCTTAAAGGCACAGCCGGGCGGTGCGCCGGGCAATTTTTTGGCTGCGCTGCAAGCCTACGGCTGCGCCACCGCCTTGCTGGGTAAAGTGGGCGACGATGGTTTTGGTGTGCTTTTGCGCCGAACCTTAGAAGAACGCGGCATTGAAACCAGCGGTGTTCTCGTTGACCCCGGCGTTTTTACAACGATGGCTTTTGTTACGCTGGATGCAGAGGGAAACCGTTCCTTCAGCTTTGCAAGAAAGCCCGGTGCAGACACCTGCCTGCGGGAAGACGAGCTTGATTTTTCTTTGATTGACGAATGTAAGGTGTTTCATTTTGGAACACTCAGCTTGACGGAGGAGCCCGCGCGCAGTGCGACGGCTGCCGCCGTTGAATATGCCAAAAAGCAAGGGAAGCTGATTAGCTTTGACCCCAATTTGCGAAAACCGCTGTGGCCGAGCGATGCCGCCGCAAAAGAGCAGATTGAATGGGGTTTGCGCAAAGCGGATATTGTAAAAATCAGCGACGAGGAAATTGAATTCTTATGGGGCCTTTCGCCCGAGGACGGCGCGAAAAAGCTGCTTTCGGAGTACGGCGTGCAGCTGGTGTATGCAACGCTGGGGCCGAAAGGCTGTTACACGGCAAATCGGCAAGGAGGCGTCGAGGTTTCTTCGCCGGACGGAATTCATGTGGTGGACACCACGGGTGCGGGCGATATTTTCGGCGGCAGTGCGATGAGCCGTTTTCTGCGCTTGGGCAAAGCCCCCGGCGAGCTTTCTGCCGACGAGCTTTTTGCCGTGACGCGCTTTGCGTGCTGTGCGGCAAGCTTGTCTACGCAGACGCACGGCGGAATTAACAGCATTGTGCCCGAACAGCGGGTGCTGGAAATCGTGTAATACCTTTTATTGGAAAAGAAAAAAGGGAGAGGGAAAGCCTGTACAGGCTTTCCCTCTCCCTTTTGGGCTTGCGGTTATTCTTGCGGCAAATCCAGCGGAATATCAGGCGTTTCGCCGCGGAAATAGGTGTTTCGGTCGGCTTCGGTAATTTCGCGCAGAACACGGCAGGGGTTGCCCACCGCCAAGCTGTTGTCGGGGATGTCTTTTGTAACAACGCTTCCCGCGCCGATTACGCAGTTTGCTCCGATGGTGACGCCGGGGCAAATAACGACATTTGCACCAATCCAGCTGTTATCCCCAATGCGCACCGGACGGCCGAATTCCCAGCCGGAATTGCGCGTTTCGGGATGCACCGGGTGTCCGGCGGTGTAAATGCCTACGCGCGGGGCCAGCATCACGCCGCTGCCGATGGTAATGGGCACAACATCAAGAAAAATGCAGTCGTAATTGGCATAAAAATTTTCGCCAACATGAATGTTGCTGCCGTAGTCACAGCGAAACGGCGCTTCAATCCATACATTTTTTCCGTGGCTGCCCAAAAGTGCGTCTAACAGCTGCACGCGCTTTTCATATTGATTCGGCGGCGTTTGGTTGTAAGTATAGCAAAGCATTTGCGCGTTGATCCGCTCCTCAGGCAGGCCGTCTTTATCGGCGCGGTACAAAAGCCCCGCGATCATGCGTTCTTTCTGATTCAAAACAATCTCTCCTTTTAAACGAAAAGTATATAATAAAATAATCAATACGTTTTGTATTTAATGCGCCGAACCGCTTTTATCTCGGGAGTTCTGCGCTTTGACGCAAAGAGGCAAGAGAGCGAGGCCCTCTTGCCAAAAGCGGTTTTTTCTTACGGTAATACTTTTTGTAAAATACAATTAGTATTATATATTTAATACAATACAATCTGTTCAAAGTGTAAAATGAAACAGTCTTAACACCTCGCAAAAATCCGACGAGGAAAAATGCAGTGTTTTTTCGTCCGAAAGCTCTGCGCCGGGGTAAAAGCTGGCGGCATAAGCGTCGGGTTCGTTTCGATAACGAACATAAACGTCAAACGAAGCGGGCAGATCCACGCGGCACTGCTCATACGCGCCGCTGTTCAGCTGTTCCAGCAGGGTATCATGGATGCGCGTTTCGGCCAGTGCCGGGTGCAGACAAGTGACAGAGCCGCCTTCTCCTTTTCCTGTGGGAACCGCAGCGACGCCGGGAATCAGAGAGCGGGCCTGCGCACACACTCCCGCATCGCCCGAAACAAAACACACGGGAACGCCGAAGTAGGCAGCGGTGTAGGCGCTGAGCGTCAGCTCGTCCACCAATGCGCCGTTGATTTCCAGCGAATCAATTTCCCGGCTGAGCGTATGGCCCAAAGGACTGCCGCCGAAACCTGCGCCCGAATGATAACCAATCAAACAAACCGCATCCCATTCGCCGCGTTGAATCCCGCTCATCATACCGTAAATATCGCCCGACCAGCCGCGGTTGACCTGAACTTCTTCCGGCAGGGCCGCAAGGTCAATGTTGCGCCCAAGGCCGTGCGCGTCCTTTACCAGAATGCGCGCAGCCTGTGCGTCCACGGCGGCGGCGCACGCCGCAGCGGTTTCACAGGTCATGCGCTGCTGTGCCGCCGCAAAAGCGTTATAATCCTGGCCTTCATCGCCGGTGTCAAGCCAGCTTGTCACGCCGCAGCAGCCTTCCATATCACAGGAAAAAAACAAGTTCATAAGTCATCCCCCTTTTGGCAAGCCGCCCGTGCGGACAGCCCGTATTGGTTTGTCCTTATTATAGCCCATAGAGAGGGGCAAGGCAAGCAATATCGGGCGTTTTTTGGCGGAGGAAAACAGGGAAGGCGGCTTGCGCGAAAGCGGTTTCAGTTCAGCGTTTTTCCGAAGAAGGAAAGCGCGGGCACCGCTTTTTTCATCAGCGCGTCGAATGCCGCCGGGGTCAGGCTTTGTGCGCCGTCGCTTTTGGCGTGCGCCGGGTCGTTATGCACTTCAATCATCAGGCCGTCTGCGCCCGCGGCAATCGCCGCCATGGCGAGCGGTTCCACCATCCACGAAAGGCCCGCGGCGTGGCTGGGGTCAACCACAACGGGCAAGTGCGTTTTTGCCTTCAGCATCGGCACGGCCGAGATATCCAGCGTATTGCGCATGGAGGTTTCAAACGTGCGGATGCCGCGCTCGCACAAAATGACGTTTTCGTTGCCCTCGCTCATAATGTACTCGGCGCTCATCAGCCATTCTTCAATGGTGGCGGAAAGGCCGCGTTTGAGCAAAATGGGGTTTTTCAGCTTGCCAAGCTCTTTCAAAAGCTCGAAGTTCTGCATGTTGCGCGCGCCCACTTGAATCACGTCTACGTCGGAGAACATCGGGATGTGCTCGGTGTTCATAATCTCTGTCACAATGGGCATTCCTGTTGCTTCGCGGGCTTTGCGCAAAAGCTCCAGCCCTTCGGCGCGCATGCCTTGGAACGCATAGGGGGAGGTGCGGGGCTTGAACGCGCCGCCGCGCAAAAGCCCTGCGCCGCTTTCTTTTACGTCGCGTGCAACAGAGATGATTTGCTCCTCGCTTTCCACACTGCACGGCCCGGCAATGACGGCAAAGTGTCCGCCGCCGATTTTGTGGCCGCCGATGTTCACGACGGTATCCTCCGGGTGGAATTTGCGGTTGGCTTTTTTGTAGCCCTCGCTGACGCGTTTGACATCTTCCACTGCGTCATTCGCGAGAAGTGCATTTACATCCACGCAGGAGGTGTCGCCGATTAAGCCCAAAATGTGGGTTTCGGTGCCCTTCGAGTCGTGAATGGACAGGCCCGAACCTTCCAGCGCGCCGCGCAGTGCGGCAATGTCTTCTTGTTTTGCGGTTTGTTTGAGAATGATAATCATAACTACTTTCCTTTCCTCTTTGCGGCACGAAGCGGGTTCGGCCTGAATTTGATAATACAAACTGTATTATTTTTAATATTCAATACAAAATCAAAAAACGCCCCGGCCGACGGAGTAAACCGTCTGCCGGGGCGTTTGTCAGCAGGAATCATTTCACGCGTTTCCTGCGGCCAAAGCACGACAAAGACGGCCATTCCTCATAAAGAAGAAATAGCCATAAGCGTAATAAAAAGCTGCCGCAAATAAACGCATGGAAAAAACCTCACAATTTTGTATTGGGTGAAGTATAGCGTGTTTTGCCCTGTTTGTCAAGCTGCTTTTTGAAAAATGACAAAAACAACCTTTGCAAAACGGTTTTCTTGTCGTTTTTTCCGAAAATGAAGTGAATTGACCGATTTTAGGTTGATTTTACATAAGAAAAAGGGTAAGATAGGAATAGTAACGCACACATGCAACCACGAGAGGAAAGCTGCAAAAACCGCTGTCAAAGGAGGCCTTTGCATGAATAGAAACCTGTTTGTCCTGCCGGCAAAGGGGCATCGTGTAACCTTTTCCCTCTCGCAGTGCAGCCGCGTGCGTCAAACGCAATTCGTGTAACAAAAAGGGTCTGAGTGTATCTGCACTCAGGCCCTTTCTGCTTATCACCACCGCCGCTCGGAAAGCGCGGGCAGAAAAGGAGAAACAACATGACAAAAAAAGTGGCAATCATCATGGGTTCAGACAGTGACTGGGGCGTTGTGAAAGCAGCCGCCGTTCAGTTAAAGGCATGGGACATTCCCTTTGAGGCGCATGTGCTCAGCGCACACCGCACCCCCGAAGCGGCGGCAGAGTTCGCCAAAAACGCCGAGGAAAACGGCTTTGCCGTGATTATCGCGGCAGCCGGCATGGCGGCACACCTTGCGGGTGCAATGGCGGCAAACACCACCCTGCCCGTCATCGGCATTCCTGTCAAGGGCGGCGCCATGGACGGCATGGACGCGCTGCTGGCAACCGTGCAAATGCCCTCCGGCCTGCCCGTTGCCACCGTTGCGCTGAACGGCGCAAAGAATGCGGCGGTGCTGGCCGCGCAGATTCTGGCTGTTTCGGACGCGCGCATCAGCGCTCTCTTGAAAGAAGCACGCACGGCGATGAAAAACGAAATTGCCGCAAAGGACGAAAAACTCGCGCAGGAGATTGCCGCCCTGTAAAAGCGGCAAGAAAAGGAAAAACAATCAGCGGCGCAGACATGTGCCGAAGCATTACATGAAACGGAGAGAAAAAGATGAAAAAATTAGAGCAGCTGTACGAAGGAAAAGCAAAGAAAGTATTCGCAACCGAAGACCCCGCGCTGGTCATTGTGGATTATAAGGACGACGCTACCGCAGGCGACGGTGCAAAGAAAGGCACCATCCGCGGCAAGGGCGTTGTCAATAACCGCCTTTCCAACAACTTGATGAAAATGCTGGAGGAAAAGGGCATCCCCACTCACTTTGTCGAAGAGCTGAGCGAGCGCGAAACCGTCGTGAAAAAAGTGGAAATTGTGCCGCTGGAGGTCATCGTGCGCAACGTGGCTGCGGGCAGCTTTACGAAGCGCCTTGGCGTTGCCGAAGGAACCGTGCTGAAAGCCCCGACGCTCGAGTTCAGCTATAAAAACGACGATCTGCACGACCCGCTGATCAACCACTACCACGCACTGGCGCTGGAGCTGGCAACGCAGGAGGAAATCGACACCATTTCCGATTATGCCTTCCGCATCAATAAAATTTTGTCCGAGTATCTCTTGGGCTTCAACATCCGTCTGATTGACTTTAAGCTGGAGTTCGGCCGCCTTGCCGACGGCACCATCGTGCTGGCCGACGAAATCAGCCCCGACACCTGCCGTTTCTGGGACGCAACCACCGGCGCACACCTCGACAAAGACCTGTTCCGCCGCGACCTCGGCGGTGAGGAAGAAGCCTACAAAGAGGTTATGAGCCGTCTTTTGGGCGAATAAGGGCAGTACCGCACCATTTCAGAGCGGCAGAGCGCGCCGGGCAAGCCCGGCAAAGATGCACAAAAAAGAGGAGCGTTATCAAATGGAGAAAAGTTTTTCCGAAAGCTATAAAGCGGCGGGCGTAGACATCACCGCCGGCTATCAGGCGGTAGAGCTGATGAAACAGCACGTTGCCCGCACGATGACCGCAGGCGCTTTGGGGGGCCTTGGCGGTTTCGGCGGCATGTTTGAGCTGGATATGACCGGCTTGACACGCCCGGTGCTGGTGTCCGGCACGGACGGCGTGGGCACGAAGCTGAAGCTCGCGTTTTTGATGGACAAGCACGACACCGTGGGCATTGACTGCGTGGCCATGTGCGTGAACGACGTGATCACCTGCGGCGCAAAGCCCCTCATCTTCTTAGACTATATCGCATGCGGCAAAAATGTGCCGGAAAAAATTGCGTCGATTGTGGCCGGTGTGGCCGAGGGCTGTGTACAGGCAGGCGCGGCGCTTGTCGGCGGCGAAACTGCGGAAATGCCCGGCTTTTACACCGAGGATGAATATGATCTCGCGGGCTTTACCGTGGGTGTTGTGGATAAGGCAAAAATCATCGACAATACCCGCATGCAGGCGGGCGACGCCATCATTGCACTGCCTTCTTCCGGTGTTCACTCCAACGGTTTTTCGCTGGTGCGCCGCGTGTTCGGCTTAGACGGCGAAGGCGCAAAGCGTTTGAACGTGCATTCCGATGAGCTCGGTAAAACGCTGGGCGAGGCTTTGCTTGCCCCGACGAAAATTTATGTCAAGCCCGCGCTGGCACTGCTGGAAAAAGTGGACGTGCGCGCGCTGAGCCACATCACGGGCGGCGGCTTTTACGAGAACATTCCCCGCGCGCTGGCCGACGGCTGTGTCGCAAAAATTGAAAAGGCAGCCGTGCGCACCCCGGCATTGTTCAGCCTTTTGGCGCGTGAGGGCAATATCCCCGAGCGCGACATGTTCAACACGTTCAACATGGGCGTGGGCATGGCGGCTGTTGTGCCTGCCGACCAAGCGGACGAAGCCGTGCGCATCTTGAAAGACGCAGGCGAAGGCGCTTACATCATGGGCGAAATTGTCAAGGGCGAAGAAAAGGGCGTTGAATTATGGTAAACGTGGCGGTGCTCGTGTCGGGCGGCGGCACAAACCTGCAGGCGCTCATTGATGCAAAAGCGGCGGGCAGCCTGCCAAACGCAAAGCTTGCGCTGGTGATTGCCTCAAAGCCCGGTGTGTATGCGCTGGAGCGCGCGAAGGCAGCAAATATTCCCAGTGAAGTGGTGTGCCGCAAAGACTTTGACTCGCAGGAAGCGTTTGACAGCGCGATGCTCGAAACCCTGCGCCGGTATGACATCGGCGCGGTGGTGCTGGCGGGGTACTTATCCATTGTAGGCGCGCCTGTGGTGGCGGCTTATCCCGACAAAATCATCAACATTCACCCCAGCTTGATTCCGAGCTTTTGCGGCGCGGGCTACTATGGCCTGCGCGTGCACGAGGCGGCGCTGAAAAAAGGCGTGAAGGTGACGGGCGCAACGGTGCATTTGGTGAACGAACAGTATGACGACGGGCGCATTTTGCTGCAAAAGGCGGTGTCCGTGGAAGAGGGCGACACGCCCGAAACGTTGCAAAAGCGCGTGATGAAAGAAGCGGAATGGGTGATTTTGCCCAAGGCGCTCGACATGATTACGCGCGGCGAGTAAAGCGGCCCTTGTGCCGCTTTCTCCCATTTTATCCCGGGCGCGGTGCGCTTTGGGCATGGAGAAAGAAAGGAAATGTAACTTTATGGAGCTTTTAAATTTGGCAGCGGAGCTTGCCACGAATTCCTATCCCGGCCGCGGCATCGTGGTGGGCAAAAGCGCGGATGCAAAATACGCCGTGATTGCTTATTTCATCATGGGCCGCAGTGCCAACAGCCGCAACCGCGTGTTTACCCCGCTGGACGGCGGCATTATCACGGAGGCGGCCGACCCCTCGAAGCTGGAGGACCCCTCTTTGATTATCTACGCCCCGGTGCGTGTGCTGGGTAAAAAAACCATCGTGACAAACGGCGACCAAACCGACACGATTTACAACGGCCTGACAGAGGGCGAAGGCTTTGCAAAATCGCTGCGCAAGCGCACCTTTGAGCCGGACGCGCCGAACTTCACGCCGCGCATTTCCGCTCTCCTGAAAGTGAAAGACGGCGACATGAGCTATAAAATGTCCATTTTGAAGTCGAACGACGGCAACGCCGAAAGCGTGGAGCGCTTTTTCTTTGAGTATCCGCAGCCGGTCGCGGGAGAGGGCCGCTTTTTGCACACCTATCGCTGTGACGGCAACCCCATTCCCAGCTTTTTCGGTGAGCCCGAGCGCGTGCGCTTAGGCGATGAGGACATTGATACCTTTGCAAAAACGCTGTGGAACAGCCTGAACGAGGAAAACAAGGTGTCGCTCTTTGTGCGCTATATTGAGCTGGAAACCGGCAAAGAAACCGACCGCATCATCAATAAAAACGAAAAGGTGTAAACGATGAAGGAAATGGAACTGAAATACGGCTGTAACCCGAACCAAAAACCCGCGCGCATCTTTATGGCCGAGGGCGAGCTGCCCGTCACGGTGCTGAACGGCAAGCCCGGCTACATCAACTTTTTGGACGCGCTGAACTCCTGGCAGCTGGTGAAAGAGCTGAAGGAAGCGACCGGCCTTTGCGCGGCGGCATCGTTTAAGCACGTTTCCCCCGCGGGCGCGGCGCTGGGCCTGCCGCTGACCGACGCGATGAAAAAAATGTACTTTGTCGAGGGCATGGAGCTTTCGCCGCTGGCGTGTGCGTATGCCCGTGCGCGCGGCGCGGACCGCATGTCGAGTTTCGGCGATTGGATTGCGCTTTCCGACGTGTGCGACGAATCTACTGCGCTTGTCATCGAGCATGAAGTGACGGATGGCATCATTGCCCCCGGATACACCGACGAAGCACTGGCGATTTTGAAGAAAAAGCGCAAGGGCGGCTACAACATCGTTGCCATCGACCCGAACTACACGCCCGCGCCCATCGAGCGCAAGGACGTATTCGGCATTACGTTTGAGCAGGGCCGCAACGAAGCGAAATTTGACAACTCTACCTTTGACAATATCGTGACGGAAAACAAAACGCTCACTGACGAGCAAAAGCGCGACTTGCTTTTGTGCCTTGTGACACTGAAATACACGCAGTCCAACTCTGTGTGCTACGCCGAGGGCGGCCAGATCATCGGCGTGGGCGCAGGCCAGCAAAGCCGCATTCACTGCACGCGCCTTGCGGGCAATAAAGCGGATATCTGGCACTTGCGCCAGCACCCGAAGGTGCTGAACCTGCCGTTCCGCGACGACGTTTCCCGCCCGAACCGCGACAACGCCATTGACGTGTATATTTCCGACGAGTACGAGGATGTCATTGGCGAAAACGTGTGGGCCGACACCTTCACCGAGCGCCCCGAAGCGCTGACGGCGCAGGAGAAAAAGGAGTGGCTGGCACAGTTTACGGGCGTGTGCCTTGGCTCCGATGCCTTCTTCCCGTTCGGAGACAACATTGAGCGCGCGCGCCGCAGCGGTGTGAGCGCGATTGTACAGCCGGGCGGCTCCATTCGTGACGATAACGTCATTGAAGCATGCAACCGTTACGGCATTGTGATGGCGTTTAACGGCCTGCGCCTGTTCCATCACTGATGCAGGCGCTGAAACGTGCCGCAGGGCCGCCGGTTCTTTTGCTGTGTGCGGCGGGGTATCTCGCTGCGGTTGGCATTGCGGGCGGGAGCGTCGCATCTATGCTGATCTGTGCCGTTTATGCGGCGTTTTGCATTTACGCGCCCGGTGCCGGCTTTGCGCGTTTATGCGGCGCAAAACGTTTCGGGCTGGGGCAAACGGCGGCGATTGTGTTCGGCGCGGCACTGTTCACGTTGTTGTCGGCTGCGGCAAGCGTCACGGGCGTTTGGCTCGTGCTGTGGCTGCCGCTCCTTTGGACGGCGTGGGACATGTTTCAACACCGCAGGGAACTTTCGTGGAAAACGCCGCGCGCCAATCTCATTTTGCCGCTTGTGACGCTTTTGACGATAGCGGCGGCGGTTGTGCCGCAGACACACGCCGCTGCGGCGGGGCAGATTGTGCCGAACCACGATTTTTATTGGAACCTCGGCAATGTGGAAAGCTTTTTAAACGGATTTCCGCCGTCGGATTTGCGCTTTAGCGGCTATACGCTGACATATCACTGGCTCACGGAGCTGTTTTGTGCCGGGTTTACCATGGCAAGCGGCGGTGCAGCCTATGATATCACCGCATTTTTCGTTCCGGCGGTCATGATTTTGGCGCTTTTGGCCGTTTTGTTCGAGTGCGGCGCGCTGTTTTTAGGCGCAAAACAGCGTTTTGTCACGCTGTTTGTTTGGCTGACGCTGTTCGGCGGGTGCGCGTCGCTTTGGAAAGTGATTGAGCGCGGTTACAGCCCGTTTTGGAACCTGCATATGCGCCACCTGCTGACAAACATCAACGGCGTTGCGACAGGTACGCTCTTTTTGGCGGCATTTTCCGCCTGCGTGTGGATGCTTTGGCAAAAAACACCGCCGCGCTGGGTGTACGGCATCGGCACGGCATCATTCCTCTTGCTGACGCTGGCGAAGGGCCCTGTCGGCGGCATTGCCGCCCCGGCGCTTGCCGCGGCCTGCGTGTGGGAGTGCGGCGCGTCACTTTACAAAAAACAGCCGCTTCAAAAGCCGCTGCGCCGTGCGGCGTTTGCCGTATGGATTTTGCTGATTTTCGGCCTGGTTTACCTGTGGCTTTTTTCCGCCGGAGCGGGAACGAGCGTTCATTTTGACGTGGACGGCACGCTGAGCAAGTCGTATTTTGCGAATATACTTGCGGCGCTTCAAGTGCGCTTTCCGGCGTTTTACCCGGCGTTTCTTCCCTTATTCTGGGGCCTGCAAACGCTTTGCTTTGCCCCGTTCGGCGCGCTGTTTGCGCTGGCGGGCGGCGCACTGTGGCTTTGGCGGCGCGGCGCTTCTTCGCCCGTGTGGGTCTTTGCCGCGGCCGGTGCGGCGGGCGGCTTTTTGGCCTTTTATCTGTTTGACCACGAGGCCATGAGCCAAATGTATTTTGCGTTTGCCGGACTGTTTTTTTGTAACCTCATCGGCGTCAAGGCGCTTTCGGTGCTTTGGCCGCGGCGCGCGGTGCGCGCAGTCGGCATTGCCGCGCTGACGGTCTGCTTTGCGACAGGCGCTTGCACGGCCGTTTGGCTGGGCATGCAGGCGGTAGAGCCGGGCCAAAGTCCGCGCGATTTAACCTTGAGTGCCGCCGAAGAACAGGCGATGGAGGTTTTGCGCCGTGAAATGCAGCCGGGCGAACAGTTTATCACAAACCGGATTCACACGGGCGCTGCGCTTGAAGGGCTTTCCAACGTGTATTCCGGCCTTTCGGGCAGACAGTGTTACATGGAGGGCTTTAAATACGCCATTTCCAACTTAGGCGTAACGAGCGAAGAGGCCGCGGCGCGCGTGGAAACGGCGAAAACGCTGTTTTCCGCACAGACGGGCGCGCAGGCGGCGCAGGCACTGCCCGAAGGCGTGCAGGTAATTGTATACAGCAAGCACGCTTCGCAAAGCGGCTGGGATGTGCTGGAGGGTGAGCCGTGTTTGGCCGAAAGCTGGGCAGACGACGGCGCGCTTTCGCTCGTATTTGAAAACGAAGATGTTATGATTTTCCGCGCGGCATGAAGCATGCGGTGTGGGCGCATTCTCAAAACAAGAACGGAGGAACAACATGAAGGTTTTGGTCGTAGGCGGCGGTGGGCGTGAGCACGCCATCGTGCGCAAGCTGAAAGAAAGCCGCGGCGTGACAAAGCTGTATTGTGCGCCGGGCAACGGCGGAATTGCCATGGACGCCGAGTGTGTGAACATTGCGGCAACGGATATTGACGCCATGGTGCGCTTTGCCGAAAAAGAAAAAATAGACTACGTTGTCGTTGCGCCGGATGACCCCTTAGCCATGGGCATGGTAGACGCACTGAACGCGGCGGGAATTCCCGCCTTTGGCCCCAACAAGGCCGCCGCGCGCATTGAGGCCAGCAAGGCGTTCAGCAAGGATTTGATGAAGCGCTACCACATTCCCACGGCGGCCTATGAGGTGTTTGACGACGCGGATAAGGCCAAGGCCTATGTGAAGGAGAAAAACCGTTACCCCGTTGTCATTAAAGCCGACGGCCTTGCGCTGGGCAAAGGCGTTTTAATTTGTGAAACCGAGGAAGCGGCCATGAACGCCATCAACAGCATGATGTGCGAGGGCGCGTTCGGCGCGTCGGGAAGCCGCGTGGTGATTGAGGAGTTTTTAACCGGGCCGGAGGTGTCCGTGCTGAGCTTCACCGACGGAAAAACTGTCGTTCCCATGATTTCCAGCATGGACCACAAGCGTGCGCTGGACGGCGATAAGGGCCTGAATACGGGCGGTATGGGCACCATTGCCCCGAACCCGTACTATACCCCGGAAGTGGCAAAGGTGTGCATGGAAACGATTTTCCGCCCGACGGTAGAGGCGATGGCCGCTGAGGGCTGCCCGTTTAAAGGGTGCTTATATTTCGGGCTGATGCTGACGCCCGACGGCCCCAAGGTGATTGAGTATAACTGCCGCTTCGGCGACCCGGAAACGCAGGTGGTACTGCCGCTTTTGGAAAGCGATTTGCTTGCCGTCATGCAGGCCGTGACAAACGGCACGCTCGCCGACTGCGAAGTGAAGTTTTCAGACAAAAGTGCCGCATGCGTGATTTTGGCTTCGGGCGGCTATCCCGAAGCGTATGAAAAAGGAAAAGCCATTGCCGGGCTTGCAAACGGCCAGCCGGAAAACGGCGGCGCGGTTGTGTACCACGCGGGCACAAAGCAAGAGCCGGACGGAGCGCTTGTAACGGCGGGCGGCCGTGTGCTGGGCGTAACGGCGCTGGCCCCGAGCTTAAAAGAAGCCATTGACGCGGCTTACATTGCCGCAGAGAATATTACGTTTGAAGGCGCTCACATGCGCCGCGACATCGGCGCGCGTGCGCTGGCCGCAAAGGAAGGAAAAGAGGGATAAGCCAAATGTCAGTTTATCGCATTTATGTGGAAAAAAAGCCGGAATACGCCGTAGAGGCAAAGGGGCTTTTCCATGAGATTCAAACCCTGTTAGGCGTGCAGTCTGTCACGGGACTGCGCATTTTGAACCGCTATGACGTGGAGGGTGTGACGGAAAGCGTCTTTTTGGACAGCGTGAACACCGTGTTCAGCGAGCCGCAGCTCGACTTGACCCACGCGACCATTCCCGAGGGCGACGTGGTGTTTGCCACGGAGTTTTTGCCCGGCCAGTTTGACCAGCGCGCAGCCAGCGCCGCTGAGTGTATTCAGCTGGCGTCCGGCGGCGAGCGTCCCACAGTGGCGTATGCGCGCGTTTACCTGCTCAGCGGCACGCCGACGGCGGCGGAAGTGACGGAAATTGAAAAATACGTCATCAACCCCGTGGAGGCGCGCAAGGCACTGCTGGAGGCAAAGCAGACGCTGGCCGTGGAATACACCGTGCCCACCGAAGTGGTTACCTTGAAGGGCTTTTGCGAGCTGTCCCCGACGGCACTGCGCGAGCTGATCAGCGGGCTGGGGCTGGCGATGGACGAGGGCGATATTGCCTTTTGTCAAGAGTATTTCCGCGCCGAACAGCGCGACCCGACCATTACGGAAATCCGCATGATTGACACCTACTGGTCCGACCATTGCCGCCACACTACTTTTGGCACCATTTTGGACAATGTGAACATCAGCGACCCCGTGATTAAGGCTTCTTACGAGAATTATCTCAAACTGCGTGCGGACGTTCACGCGGGAAAATATAAGCCCATGTGCCTGATGGACCTCGGCACCATCGGCGGCAAGTACCTCAAAAAAGAAGGTATTTTGCAAAATCTTGATGAATCGGACGAAATCAACGCTTGCAGCGTGCGCATTACCGTGGACAACGACGGCGTAAACGAGCCGTGGCTGCTGCTCTTTAAAAACGAAACACACAACCACCCCACGGAAATTGAGCCCTTCGGCGGCGCGGCCACCTGCATCGGCGGCGCGATTCGCGACCCCTTGGCCAACCGCGGCTATGTATATCAGGCGATGCGCGTGACCGGCGCGGGCGACCCGCTCAAGCCTGTGAAGGAAACCATTCCCGGCAAACTGCCCCAGCGCAAGCTGGTGACAACGGCTGCCGCGGGTTATTCCAGCTACGGCAACCAGATCGGCCTTGCCACGGGACAGGTAGACGAGTGGTATCACCCGGGCTATGTGGCAAAGCGCATGGAAATCGGCGCAGTGGTGGGCGCAGTGCCTGAGGAGAATGTGCGCCGTGAAGAACCGCAGCCCGGCGACGTGGTTATCCTGTTGGGCGGACGCACGGGCCGTGACGGCTGCGGCGGTGCAACGGGTTCTTCCAAAGCACACAAAACCGAAAGCCTTGAAACCTGCGGCGCAGAGGTGCAAAAGGGCAATGCGCCCATCGAGCGCAAGCTGCAGCGTTTGTTCCGCACAAAAGAGGCAACCCTGCTCATCAAGCGCTGCAACGACTTCGGCGCGGGAGGAGTGTCCGTCGCCATCGGCGAGCTGGCAGACGGCCTTGAAATTGACCTCAACGCCGTGCCGAAAAAATACGAGGGCTTGGACGGCACCGAACTTGCTATTTCGGAAAGCCAGGAGCGCATGGCCGTCGTGGTGGCCGCAGATGAAGCAGAGCGCTTTATTTCGCTTGCCAATGCCGAGAACCTTGAAGCCACGGTAGTGGCGATCATCACAGAATCGCCGCGCCTTGTCATGCGCTGGAATGACAAAGTCATCTGCAATATCTCGCGCGAATTTTTGAACTCCAACGGCGCGAAAAAGCACGCTACGGCTATGGTGACAAAAGCCGTTGTCGGCCAGCCGCGCCGCAAGGGCGAAAGCTTTGCACAGCGCTTTGAAAACCTGATGAGTGAGCTGAATGTGTGCAGTAAAAAGGGCCTTTCGGAGCGCTTTGACTCCACCATCGGCGCAGGCACCGTGCTGATGCCCTTCGGCGGAAAAACGCAGATGACCCCCGCGCAGGCCATGGTGGCAAAGCTGCCTGTGCCGCACGGCGAAACGAAAACATGTTCGGCAATGGCGTGGGGTTTTAACCCGTTTATCAGTGAGCAAAGCCCTTATCACGGCGCGTATCTCGCCGTGGTGGAAAGTGTGGCAAAGCTTGTGGCTACGGGCCTGGAAGCCGACCATGCTTACCTGACCTTCCAAGAATATTTTGAGCGCCTTGGCAACGACCCCATGCGCTGGGGCAAGCCGCTGAGTGCTCTGCTCGGTGCGCTGGACGCACAGATTGGTCTTGGCGTTGCGGCCATCGGCGGCAAAGACTCCATGTCCGGTTCGTTTGAAAACCTGCATGTGCCGCCGACACTCGTCAGCTTTGCCGTTGCCGCGGGCAATACGGACGATATTATTTCCAACGAATTTAAAAGCGCCGGCTCAAAGCTCGTGTGGCTGTGTCCCGAATACGAAGAGGACGGCGTTCGCCCCAAAGCGGAAAGCCAGAAAGCCCTGTACGAACAGGTGACGGCACTCATCCGCGAAGGCAAGGTGCTCTCGGCTTATACGCCCGGTTACGGCGGCGTGGCGGAAGCGCTGTTTAAAATGGGCCTTGGCAACCGCATCGGCGTTGCGCTCGACGCAGACATCGACCGCGAAGAGCTTTTGCGCTACGCTTACGGCAGCTTTGTGCTCGAGCTGGCCGACGAGATGTGCGTTGGCGTGCGTTTGGGCAACACCACTTCCCGTTATGTCTTCGCATCGGGCGGCGAGGAAATTGACTTAGAGTCCGTGCGCGAGAAGTATGAAAGCAAGATGGAAAGCGTTCTGCCGTATTACAGCATTGAACAGGGTGACGGCGAGGAAGTAGAGCCTATCACCTTTGCCGCCGAGCGCCGCTATCAGTCGTCTACGAAGTCGGCTGTGCCGCGCGTGTTGATTCCGGTATTCCCCGGCACAAACTGCGAATACGATTCTGCCCGCGCCATGGAGCGCGCAGGCGCACAGCCCGAGATTTTCGTCATCAACAACTTGACGCCCCAGCACGTTGCGGAAAGCGTGGAAATGATGGTGAAGAAAATCGAGCAAAGCCAGATGATTTTCCTGCCCGGCGGATTTTCCGGCGGCGACGAGCCGGAAGGAAGCGCAAAGTTTATCACGGCGTTCTTTCGCAACCCGGCGGTCACCGAGGCTGTGCGCCGCTTGATTCATCAGCGCGACGGCCTGATGCTGGGCATCTGCAACGGCTTCCAAGCTCTCATCAAGTTGGGCCTTGTACCGTTCGGCGACATCGTGGACACCGACGAAACCTGCCCGACGCTGACGTTCAACACCATCGGACGCCACCAGAGCATGCTCGTGAATACACGCATTGCTTCCAATAAATCGCCGTGGCTGCAATATATGCGCCCGGACGATATTCACACCGTTGCCATCAGCCACGGTGAGGGACGCTTTGTCGCCACCCCTGAAACGCTCAAACGCTTAATCAACAACAATCAGGTTGCCACGCAGTATGTCGATTTGGACGGCAAGCCCACCATGGATGTGCGCTTTAACCCGAACGGCAGTGTGCTTGCCATCGAGGGTATTACGAGCCCCGACGGCCGTATCTTCGGCAAGATGGGCCACTCGGAGCGCAGCGGCGACAACCTTTATAAAAACGTGCCCGGCAACAAAATGCAGGAGCTGTTCCGCGGCGGTGTAGATTACTTCCGCTTTTAAGGCAAGAGCCTGAACCTCAATCAAACAGGAAGCGCCGCGCCGCAAATGCGCCGCGGCGCTCAGAAAGGATTGCACTATGAGTCACGACCGTTATATCAGCCCGTTTGAAACGCGCTATGCCTCCAAGGAAATGCAGTATATTTTTTCCGAGGACAATAAGTTCAAAACATGGCGCCGCCTGTGGATTGCGCTGGCAAAGGCCGAAAAGGCACAGGGCTTGAATATCACCCAAGAGCAGATTGACGAGCTGGAAAAATATAAGGACGACATCAACTATGATGTGGCGGTTGCACGCGAAAAAGAGTGCCGCCACGATGTCATGAGCCACGTTTACGCTTACGGCGTGCAGTGCCCCGGCGCAAAGGGCATTATCCACCTCGGCGCAACCAGCTGTTATGTGGGCGACAACACCGATATTTTGGTGATGAAAGAGGCGCTGGAAGTGGTGCGCCGCAAGCTTTTGAACGTCATGGCACTTCTGGCAAAGTTTGCGCGCGAATATAAGGACATGCCCGCCTTGGCTTACACCCACTTGCAGCCCGCCCAGCTGACGACCGTCGGCAAGCGTGCGACGCTGTGGCTGCATGAGCTGTACCTCGATTATGAAGAGCTGTGCCGCCGTATGGAGAGCCTTGCACTGCTCGGCTCCAAAGGCACCACCGGCACACAGGCCAGCTTTGTGGAGCTGTTCGAGGGCGACGGCGCAAAAATCAAAGCGGTGGAACAGGCAATTGCCGAGGAAATGGGCCTGCCGCGCGTCGTTCCCGTTTCGGGACAGACGTATTCCCGAAAAGTCGATTATAACGTGCTGTCTACGCTGTCCGGCATTGCGCAGAGCGCAATGAAATTCGGCAACGACCTGCGTTTGCTGGCAAACTTCAAAGAGATGGAAGAGCCGTTCGAGAAAAACCAGATCGGTTCCTCTGCCATGCCTTATAAGCGCAACCCGATGCGCTGTGAGCGCATCTGCGCACTGGCACGCTATGTGATGGTGGATGTGCTGAACCCTGCCTTCACCGCCGGAACGCAGTGGTTTGAGCGTACATTGGACGACTCCGCCAATAAGCGCGTGGCAGTGGCCGAGGCATTCTTGGCAACAGACGCGATTTTGAATATCCTTATCAATGTGTGCGACGGCCTTGTGGTGTACCCGAAGGTTGTCCGCGCGCGCATCATGGCAGAGCTGCCGTTTATGGCGAGCGAAAACATCATGATGAGCGCGGTGAAAAAGGGCGGCGACCGTCAGGAGCTGCACGAGAAAATCCGCGTATATGCCCAGCAGGCGGCGAAAGTCGTCAAGGAAGAGGGCGGCAAAAACGACCTGATTGAGCGTATCTGCGCGGATGAGTCTTTCGGTCTGAACGCTGAGGAAATCGAGGCCATTCTGCGCCCTGAGGACTTTACAGGCCGCAGCGCCGAGCAGGTGGAGGAATTCCTCACCGACATTATCGAGCCGATTTTGAAGGAAAACGAGAACCTTCTCGGTGAAAAAGCCGAACTGAGCGTATAATCAGACAAGAAAAACCGAGGGCGGCGTGCCCTCGGTTTTTCATGATGAAACGGCTTTGATTACGGGAGGAAGGAAATGAAGCGCTTAAAAGTTTTATGCAGTTTATGCCTGTGTGCGTTAGTGGCTTTTTCCGGGTGCGCGCAAAGCACGGGCCAAACAGATAGTTCACAAGCAGGATCTGCGGGTGAAGCGCAAACACATGAGTCGGCTGCTGATACCGCCGCCTTGCGGATGCTGACGCCGCCGGACGGTGTATATGTTACCACGGGCATGGGAACACAAGAGGGGTATTATTTGCTGGAAGCACAGCAAGGCGGGGGGCAGAACATGAAGTATATTGATTTTGCCACGGCGAAGCTGATTTATCTTTCCAATGACCCATCGGCACTGCACACCAACGAGGCGGACACAAGCTGGATGGAACAATCCGCAGCTTTTCTGTTTGTCTTAAATGAAAAGCTATACTGCACGGCAACAGATTTCAGCGGCGCGACTGTGATTTTTGAAATGTCGCCCACGGGGAACGACCGCAGGCAGGTGCTCAAGCTGCCCGGCAATTTATCGATGAAGAAGGGGCTTGCCACGGACGGTGTGAATCTATATACCACGCTGGACGCAGTGAACGAGGAAATGCAGCTGACAAGCGCGCTCTACTGTCTGTCGCTCGAAACGGGTGAAGTGACGCTGCTGCAGGAGTTAGGCGAAGCTGATTTGCTGTACGGTGCCGACGGAAATTGCCTGTATTTCAAGTGTACCGAGGTGCTGGATGAGCAAGATGGGCTGAAGGCTGAAAGCACGCTGAAAGCGTACTCCCTGCAAAATAAAAGCCTCGAAACCATCTTTTCCTGGCCCGAAGGCAGTAACTGCGGCGCAATCCGAAATGGATGTTTTTACTATTTCACTTATGAGGATGGCACGCTGTATGCCCTGAATTTAACAACAAAAGAAATGGTGACCCTTGCGCAAGACTTGCCAAACACCGGTTCCATGGACGGTATTTATTTTGATGATATCCGCGACAACCATTTTCTGTATTGGCTGGTGCAGCCATCGGACAATGCGCCCAATGGACGGATGTACCAAACTTACGGTGTGGATTTAGCAAGCGGTACATGTTCAGAAGTGACACTGCACGGCGGCTTTGAAACAGGAGAGTATCTGCCCATTGTGTGGGAAACGGACAATGAATTTTTGGTGCAGTACAGCAGAGAGCCGCAGAAGGTGATGCTCACCGCGCCGGACGGCAGCCAATATGAATCCGAAACATCAGTCGTTCAATATGCGCTGATAGCAAAGGCTGATTTTTGGCAGGATAAGCCGAACTATCGCTTGGTCGGGCGAATAGATCAATAAGTATTTCCTGTGGAAAATACAATGTCAAAGTTTCTTTTTTTGCAATGCTTTAAGATAATCTTTCTGAAAGCTCCGCTTATTCATGAAAAATTCTTGTTCCGACCGAGAAAGCTGTGTTTCATTGGCCTTTAGGGCAAGCAATTCCATGGTACAGATTAAATCGGCAATTTGAAAAAGTTTGTATTCGATGGGAGAAACCAAACGGAATTCAACATGAAAAAAGAGAGTGTTGAAAACAGAGCTTAATATTTTAGAAAGCTCGATTTGTCCGTTGTCATAATAAACAATAATCTTGTCAAAGCTTTTAAAATAAGCTTCGTTTTTTCGTAGTTTGGCAGCAATATTTTTTGACAGCTCGGCAGTCATTTTGACACTGTCCATATTGGGACGCTTGTGAATTCCTGCACAAATATAATGAATATCTGCTTTTCTTGTAAGGTGAAAAAGACTGTTAAAAAGCTTTTTGCGGGCTTCGCACTGCCAAGAAGTGTAGGGCTTTTCTCTGCGAATCAGCGGCCCGGTATGAATGGCATGCGGCTCATAACAATCGGCTAAATGGCGGTCATGTTCTTTAATGAGGTGTGAGAGGTCAAGCTGCTGGTCGTGCAGCACCATGCTCACAAGATAGAACGGACAGTGTGACTGATAGGGGCCGAAATCTCCAGATTCATCAACGAAAATGCTTAAAATTTTCTTTGCCACGGCACATCCTCGCTCTCGATCAACTTCTTTTTGCAAAAGCAAAACAAATAAAAAAGGCGGGGAATTCCCCGCCGTTCGGTGGACCAGGGCCTTGCGGCCAGCCCGAATCGTGATAATTATCACGATTTATTATACCGTAATTGTGCCATAAAAATACCAAAAAGTCAACATCAAATTACCTCAAGAGTACTATAAAAGCACTAAAAGTCAGACCGCCGAAGGCAAGGGGTTACGCTTTTGCCTTCGGCGGTGCGTTTCTTTAGGCAGTAAATGCGATTCATTCGGTATTTTCCAACGGAAAAGTAACGCTCCAGTCGCCTTCGGTGAAAATGCCGTAGCTGAAAAAATCACCGACGACGCGGCAGGAAGAAAGTTCTTCGGGGCTGACCGAAAAAATATATTCTGTGTAATCGGTGCGCTGTCCGGCAGTTTCTTCAAAAAAGGAAACGCTGTAATCGCAGGAGACTTTCGTTCCGTCCGCCGTTTCGAGCCACAAAAAGGCGTGGCTGTTCGTTTGCAGCATGTTTTCGGCGGCCATTTGAATATGCAGTTTCCCGTCGGCAAAGCCTGCCCCGGTGAGCGTCGTGTTTTCCACAGAAGGAATTGTTTGGGGTTCGCCCGGCACTAAGGCGTCGAAAGAATCGGAAAAGTCGGGCAAAAAGGCCGAGGACGAGCCGACGCCGGTAAGATAAACCGGGCTTGTGGCGGCATCCAGCGGAAGGTTCGACAAGGCAAGCGGAACCTCGACGTCAATGCTCTCAGACTCTTGGCTGATGATTTCATTTGTGGAAAAGGTGATTTTACCGCCCTGTATGGCATTTCCGTCTGCTTGCGAAATCGTCACCCGCAAAGTGGCTGTTTTGGTGGCTTCATCATAGGAAACAATCTCGCTGTAAGAGGAACAGTCAAAAGGTGTGTAGATGCTGTAGCTGTCGTTTAAGTCGGTAGTTGCGTCAATGCGGCCGCCTTCGAGGTCTTGCATGGAAAGATAAAATTCGGCAGTATCCCCGTGAATGTAGGAGGAGAGCACCGTCATTTCAATGCCGTTTGACACAGCGCTTTTTGCAACGGGCCGAAAAAACTGCGCCGTGGCGGGTGAAAAACGGTACATGAGCTGATAAAGAGGGTCGATGCTTGCCGCAAGCACCGGGACGGAACAGCAAAAGAACAAGGCAAGCAAAAGTGCGCCGGCGCGTATTTTCCACCGAGGGGCAAAAACGTGCTTTTTCGGTGCCGGCTGTGCGGCAAGCGTTTCCACCAGACGCTGTTTTGCCTCGGCGGGCATTTGAATGGATGTAACACAAGCTTTTAACGGGTTTTTACTCATAAAGCCATTCCTCCTCTTCCAGTTGTTTTTTGAGTAATTTTCGGCCTTTGAAAAACCGCATTTTCACGGCAGAAGCCGATTTGCCGATGATTTTTGCGATTTCGGCGGTTTGATAGCCGTGTACATAATAAAGCACCAGGACAATCCGGATTTTGTCGGGCAGTTCCAGCAGCGTGTCCAGCAGTCCGTTATCTTCCGGACGGCAGGCATAGGCGTGAATTTCCTCTAAATTCGTTTGCGGATGACGCACAAAAAAGCGCTTCATGTCGCGGCATCGGTTGGCGGCAACGGTAATGAGCCACGCTTTTTCGTGCTCTGCATTTTCAAAATTCGGTGCTTTTTGCAGATACCGAAGTAAGGTATCCTGTACGGCGTCCTCGGCATCACCGGGGTTTTTCAGCATGACAAGGCAGATTTGAAACAGCATATCGCCGTATTGCTCCATTACTCTTTCCACATTCCCGGCGCAATGCGCCGCATCAGTTTTCATTGGATCAGTCCCCCTTTTACTAAGAACACGCAGAAATCGGCGTTTTGGTCAATTTTTTATTTTTTGCAAAGAAAAACGCCCCGTCGCGCGACAGGGCGTTTTTAAAAGGAGTTTACTCCTCTTCGTCTTCAAAATCTTCTTCGGAAGGGACGTGCTGGCCGAAATCTTCGCTGAACAGCAGGTGCTCATACTCATCGAGCTCTGCCTCGCGGCGGCGCAGATAAAGGAACATGGCACCCAGTGCGCCGGCAATGGCGGACAGGCCTGCGATAATGGCGATAAGAGTTGATTTTTTCATGACAAGATCCTCCTGTTTGGTTTTGCGGCGGCGTGCGGGCTGCCGGGATTTTTGGGTAGACGCGGGGACACTGCGGGAAGCAATATATATTTGGCCGGCTGTGGTGAGCAAACCGGGAAGCGCTTCAATGAAACGCACAGGCATCCCTCCTAGCAGTTTTCTGAAACGTCAGAAATAATTGTGATTCTATTATAAGCGTTTTTTGTGGGAATTACAAGGAAAATCTATCCGGGCAGGAAAGCATTTCCTTTGCAAGGTCGCTGTACGCCTTTACGGCGTTCGGCAAAGCGTATTCGCCGCAAAGCCCCGCGGCGTTTGCCCAAACATGTTCCTTTGAAAGCGTGCCGCTTTCAAAGCGGCAAACCCAGCCCGAAAGCTCCCATTCCAAATGCGTGAAAATGTGGCGCGCTTTCGGCGCGGCTTTGCACACTTTCGCGTGAAGTCCCAGTGCGGCAAGGGCGCTTTGCGCTTCGGCTTTAGAGAGTGTGCCCTCGAGCAAAACGGGCTGCCAAAGCCCTGCCAGAACGCCATCTGCGGGACGGCGGGTCAAAAGAATCTGCGGCGTTTCGTTTTCGTGGCGCAGAATGAGCAGGGCGGTATAACGCTCGCGGCGGCGGGCTTTTTTCGGTGTTTTATGCGGCAGTTCGGTTTCTCTTCCGCGCCGGTGTGCTTCACACAGGTGAGAAAGCGGGCACTCGGTGCAAAGCGGTGCGCCGTTCGGCAAACAAACGAGCGCGCCCAGCTCCATCAGCGCCTCATTATAAGCGCCGGGTGCATCGGGCGGCTGAAAATAAGCGGCCTGTGCGGTCAGGCGCTTTTTTGTGTCGGGGCGCAGAATATCGCCCTCGTCCCAAAGCACGCGGCTGAACACGCGCAGGACATTGCCGTCCACGGCGGTAACGGGAAGGCCGAACGAGATAGACGCAATCGCCCCGGCGGTGTATTCACCAATGCCGGGCAGAGCAAGCAGCGCCTTGTAATCGGCGGGCAGTTTCCCGCCGTACTGTGCCACAATGGCCTGCGCGGCCTTTTGCAGATTGCGCGCGCGGCTGTAATAGCCAAGGCCCTCCCACAGCTTCATCAAGCGGTCGGGCGGACATTCCGCCAGCGCCTGCACAGTGGGAAGCTCTTTCATAAAGCGCTCAAAATAATCCAGCACGGCGCTGACGCGCGTTTGCTGAAGCATAATTTCGCTGACCCACACGCGGTAAGGGGTGGACTCGGTGCGAAACGGTAAAATTCGTTTGTTTTCATGAAACCATGCCAAAAGCGGCTGTGAAAGGGTTTCCGGCTGCATGCAGTTCCTCCTTTGGGGGATTTTTAAGGAATCTCGGCGTGCTGTTCCAGCCACAAGGCTACGCCGTCCTCACAGTTAGAACCGATCACTCTTGTGGCGCGCTCTTTGACAAAGCCGACGGCGTTTTCCACCGCACAGCTTTCATCACACGCTTCAAATAAAGAAATATCATTGAAGTTATCGCCAAAAGCGACAGTGCGCGACGCGCCCGCATACGCTTTGAGTGTTTCGATTTGACAGCCTTTGTCGCATCCGGACGGGAATGCCTCCACGGTAAAGCCTTGGTGATATTCGTTGGGGTAAAGATAGCACGACACGCCGGGAATCACGCTGAGTGCGCGGTACCATTCGCGGGCATCGCGTTCGTCGTCTAAGCACAAAAGCGCCATCATCAGCGCGCCGTTTTCCGTGCTTCGCACATAGTCTTGCGTTTGTACAAATTTTTTATACGGCTGATCCATGCGCTCTTTTACAAATTTTTGCTCAAACGAACCGGTTAACTCGCGGTAATAAACAATCAGCTGATTGTCACAGAACGTGTAAAGCAAGGCTTCTTTGCGCAAAATCTGAAACGCCTCGCACACACAGCGCGCAGTGTCCGGCGGAAAAGAAACGGTCTTCATCGTTTGCATGCGGCGCAGATCATACACGAGCGCACCGGTTAAAAACACCGCGGGCAGACGCAGATGCAGCGGCGCTAAGATGCCGTTTGCCGTAGCGGGCGTGCGGGCGGTGGCAACGGTAAACAGCAAGCCGCGGTCCAAAAGGCGGTTTAAGATGGTAACAGTGCGCGGTGAGAGCTGCGCTTTTGGCGTGAGAAGCGTGCCGTCAAGGTCGCACACATAAAGGGTTGACATTGATAAAGCCTTCTTTCTTCGTTAGGGGCTTTTTGAACAATCAAAATATACGGGTGCTTTCATAGGCCCCAATCAACGCATGGGGACAGCGCGCTGAGAAACAGCGGCAGGGCAGCGGAGTTTTCCGCTGCCCTGCCCGGAATTATCCTTGCCCTAAAGCCTTCACTTCGGGGTATTTTTCAAAAAAGCATACAGCGGCATAGCCCGTCTGCTCCAAACGGTCAATCTGCTTGCCCACTTTTTTCGCTTCGGCCAGCACGGTGACGCGGTACGTTTCGCGCAGGGTTTCGGCTGTTTTCATCACCTCGGCAAAGTCGGCGTCAGCACGGTACAAAAGCGCCAGACGCGGACGCTCGGCGGGAATGGAGAAGTCGCGCTCGAGCAAAATGGCGCAGATGCGCTCAAAGCCGATGGAAAAGCCCACCGCCGGAACGCTCTGGCCCAAAAATTTGCCGATCATGTTGTCATAGCGGCCGCCGCCTGCAATCGAGCCGGAGAAGCCCTCGCAGGTAATTTCAAACACCATTCCGGTGTAGTAGCCCTGCCCGCGCACAAGGCTGGGGGCAAAGCAAACCTCGTATGCGCCGCCCGAAAGCGTGCGCGCAGTGTTCAGCACATAAGACAGCGTTTCGCCCAGCGAAGCGTCGGCGCACAGCGCCGAAACAGATTCCAGCGAGAATTCGCCGCGCGCCAAAAAGCCGCAAAGCGCCTTGACCGCCTCAGCGGGAAAGCCTTTTTCCGTCAGCTCTGCGGCAACGCCGTCCGCGCCGATTTTATCGAGCTTATCGAAGCTGACGCACACGGAATCGAGTGTATCGGCGGCAAAGCCGAAGCCCTCCAGCATCCCGCGCAAAAGGCGGCGGTCATTGATGTGAACGGTAAAGCCGGAAAAGCCGATAGAAAGCAGCGCGCGCGCCGTTACGTCAATCAGCTCAATTTCCGCGTTGGGGCCGGCATCGCCCAAAATGTCGATATCGCACTGCACAAACTCGCGGCTGCGCCCTTTTTGCGGGCGCTCGGCGCGGTAAACGCGGTCCGTTTGAATGACTTTGAACGGATTGGGCAGCTGCTCGCGGTTGGCGGCATAAAAGCGCGACAGCGGCAGCGTTAAGTCGTAGCGCAGGCCCATGTCCGAAAGGGCGGATTCATCGCCGCTTGCCAGTGCTTTTTCCAATTTGTCCCCGCGCTTGAGAACCTTGAAAATGAGGTTTAAATTGTCGCCGCCGTCCGACTTATCGAGGTTTTCCATATCCTCTAAAATCGGGGTGGAAATACGCTCGAAGCCGCTTGCGCGGTAAACATCTAAAATTTTGCCCTGCACATAGTCACGGATGGCCATTTCGCGGGGCAGACAATCCTTCATACCTTTTAAGGGAGAGCTTTTCATGCGGGGATACTCCTTTTTCTTCCGAATTTATTTTTTTGACTTTTCATTCAGCCATGCGCGCACAATTTCCGCCGAGCGCGGATAGCGCATGTGCTTCATGCGGGGAAACGCGCGAATTAAACGCTGTTCTACAAAATGGCGGTTATCCACGATTTGTGCACGCAGCAAATCGACGCGCGCACGCAGTGCCGGACGCGATTCGTCCATGCTTTCATCCAGTGCCAAAGCGGTGTTTCCGAGGCGCTCGCTGATGGTTTCACTGCTCGCTTGCAGCATTTGCGCCACTTGGTCGATGGCGCCGAGGTCGCGCTCGATTTTCGCCAGCACGCGCACGGTGACAATCAAATCGCACAAAAATGCAGTGGCGATGACAGCGCACAAAATGACGCCCGCCGCGCCCTGCGCCACGGTGGTAATGCCCTTGACAACGACGTCCACCGCAGGGTGAAGCACGCGCATGACAAGCAGAACACAAAGCCCCCACGCTAAACTGAATTTTAAGCAGATATAACCCTTTAGGTTAAACGGCTGGTCGGAATAGTCCCACCAGCTGGTATGAAACAGCTTTTTTAATGCCCAGCCGCCCACAAATTCCAGCGCACTGGCCAGCACCATGCCGCCCAAAAACAGCAAAATCAGATTGTCGCGCACGGGCATCAGCAATGCCAGAACAAGCACCATGCCAAAGCCATAGATCGGGCACACCGGCCCGTTTAAAAAGCCGCGGTTGACAAAATGGCCCGTATTGACCGAGCAATAGCAAACCTCCAGACACCAGCCCAGAAAGGAATAGGCAAAAAAGAACCAAACAAGCTCGTAGAGCGAATAAACGCCGCTCATTCCGAAATGTCCTCGCCGGGTACATCCATCGGCGCGTTTTCTTCGGCGGTCAGGTGTTCGCCGCACGCACTGCAATAATGGTCGCCCTCAAAGCACACATTGCCGCATTTCGGGCATGTCAGGCACGAAAGTTCTTCTCCGTCTTCGCCCAGCTTTGCTTCCAGCGCGTCGATCTCCTGCTGTACCTGCTCTGCCGTCAAAAGCAGAGAATCAATGACCTGCTGCGGCGTTTTGGGGCCGTCTTCCGTCATCACGGTGTCTTTCAGCTTGCCGGTATGCATCAAAAACATCATGCGGCCGATATCGCTGAACACATTCTCCTGTTTTTCATCCAGCTGATTCAGCTCCATATTCAGCTTTACGTTATCATATTTTTCGCCGATTGCTTCTTTTGCGTTCATCACGGCACTGCGCGCGCCGGCGGCGGCGTCTGCTGCGGAATTGGCGAGATCATGAAGAATTTTGCTCAGATTGCTGTCCATCTTATTTCATCCTTTCGGTTCTCTGTGCATGCCATGCGTCACAGAAAAAGTTACTTGTTCTTATTGTACAACACGCGGCGCTTTGCGTCAATTCTGCGCGCGCGAAAACACGCGGCGTGCCGTATCATTTTTATAGTTCTTATGATATAATCAGAAACGGTGACAGACCCGACAAAAAGGAACAAAATCGAGGAAAAACAAAAAAAGGGGGACGGCAAACATGGACCGTGTGATTTTTCACTGTGACTGCAACAGCTTTTATGCGTCGGTGGAGCTTTTGCGCCATCCGGAACTCCGCGCCGTTCCCGTGGCGGTGTGCGGTGACCCGACAAACCGGCACGGTGTGATTTTGGCTAAAAATGAGGCGGCCAAGCGCTTTGGCGTGCAAACCGCCGAAACCGTGTACGCCGCGTGCCGCAAATGCCCGGATCTGCATTTACTGCCGCCCCACCACGATGAGTATCGGCGCATGAGCCGTGTGGTAAACGCCATTTATGCGCGTTATACCGATTTGGTGGAACCGTTCGGTATTGACGAAAGCTGGCTCGACATGACGGGCAGCTGGCATTTATTCGGCAAAAGCCCGGCCGAAGTGGCCGACCGCCTGCGCCGAGAGGTGAAGGAGGAAACGGGGCTGACAATTTCCGTCGGGGTAAGCTTTAACAAGGTATTTGCAAAGCTGGGTTCGGACTACCGAAAGCCCGACGCGACGACGGTAATTTTTGCCGGGGATGTAGAGCGCATTGTGTATCCGCTGCCGGTGGAGGCACTGCTCTATGTGGGCAAAAGTGCGTGCTGCACCCTGCGTGCGATGGGCATTCGCACGATAGGCGAGGCGGCAAAGGCTGACGAAGAGGCGCTGGCCGCGGCACTCGGAAAAGCGGGGCGGCAGCTTTCGCGCTATGCGCGCGGGCTGGAGGATTCGCCGGTGCGTCCGGCAGGCCAGCCGCGCGAAATTAAAACGGTGGGCAACGGCATGACCTTCCGGCGCGATTTAACCGCGCCGGAAGAGGTGCGCGCCGGCTTGCAGGCGTTGGCGGATGAGGTGGCCTGCCGCCTGCGGGAAAAAGGACTGTACGCTTCGGCGGTGCAGGTGGTCATCAAAGACCCGGCGTTTCACAGCATTTCGCGGCAAATGCCGCTGAATGCGCCCACTTGTGTGGGCCGGGAACTGGCGGAGGCCGCGCTGGAGCTGGTAAAGAAAAGCACCGGTTTTCGCACGCCGATCCGCATGCTGACAGTGACGGCCATGCAGCTGACCGACACGCCGGACAGCGCACAGCTTTCCCTGTTTGAAGCGCCGGGCAAGGCCGAGCGCGAAAAGCGCGAAAGGCTGGAGCGCAGCATGGATGCCATTCGGCAAAAATACGGAAAACACGCCATTGCGTCTGCCGATGTGCTCAAAAACGACATCGGTCTGCGCGGGCTGAAGATACAAGAGGGGGACGAGGAAGCATGAATATTGTGATTGCAATTCTGCTTTGTTTTGCACTGCTGGGGGCGGCAGATAAAATATTAGGCGGCAAGCTGGGTGTGGCACAGGAGTTTGACCGAGGACTTGCCGCGATGGGGCCGCTGTGTGTTTCGATGGCGGGTATTTACTGCGTAGCGGTGTATGCGCTGTCGGGTGCGTCAAAGGACATTGCGGCGCTGACGCGCGGCCTGCCGTTTGACCCGTCGCTTTTGCTTTCCATGCTGCTTGCAACGGATATGGGCGGCTGGGCGGCGGCCAAAGAGCTGGCCGCTACGCCCGAGCTTGCGGTATACAGCGGCCTTTTGGTGGCATCTACCATGGGATGTTTAATCAGCTTTACCTTGCCCGTTTCGCTGGGGGGTCTCGCGCGCCATGAGGTGATGGGCTTTATGCAGGGTGTTGTGTGGGGCATTGTGGCTTTGCCCGCCGGGCTTTTGCTGGGCGCGGTGGTATGCGGCCTGAGCGCGGCGCAGACACTGTGGAATGTACTGCCGGTACTGGTGCTCTGCGTTCTGTTCATCGCCGCGCTGAAATTTGCCCCGCGCGGATGCATTGTTTTTTTGACGATATTCGGGCAGACGGTGCGCGTGGTTGGCATCCTTTTGTTTTGCGTGATGACAGCGGGGCTGTTTCTTCCTGCCTTTGCAATTTTGCCGCAGGACATTGTGCTGGAGGCGCTGCTGGTGGTTTTAAAAATCACGGCGGTGGTGTGCGGTGCAACGGTGGCAAGCGCCCTTTTAATGGCGAAGGCGGGGCGCTTTTTGGAGCGATTTTCCCGGATGCTGGGCGTAAACGAATATGCCGTGCTGGGGCTTTTGGCGAATTTAGTATCAAACGTTTCGATGCTGCCGCTTTACAGCCGCATGGACGTGCGCGGCAAGGTGATGAACGCGGCGTTTTGTGTGTCCGGCGCGTTTATCATCGGCGGGCAGCTGGCGTTTGTTTCGGGCGTTGCACCCGACGCGGTGGGCTCATTTTTTGCCTGTAAGCTGGTGGGCGGCATTTTAGCGGCGGCGCTGGCGCTGAAATTTACCCACGCACAGCCTGCGAAACAAGAACCGGAGGAACAAGCCAAAGGCGTTTCATAAAAATTAATGCTTGAACAGAAAATAAAAACGATGTACCGAAAAAGCGATACTTTTTCGGTACATCGTTTCTTTTTATCTTATTTGCCTTTGCGCGGCTTGATGAGCAATGCGGGCATTTTTTCGTGAACGAGCTGTAAAAACTGCTCCTTTGTTTCGGGGGTGAACTGCTGTTTATCTACGATAAGCGCCTGATGCTCTTTTGTGAACAAAGCATAGTAGTTTTGTGTTTCTGCAAAAAGCGCCATCACCTCATAGCTCAAAGGAAGCTCGCCGTTTGTTACAAAATTCACGGTGCGGAGCGTATCGTTTTCAAACACGAGCTTTCCCTCGATTTTGTCGGTACCGTACAGTTCGCGCAGCCTTTTCAGCGTCATTTGAATCTGCTTTTTCGAGAGGACATACAACTCAAGAAAGAAGATGTCAATGCCGAGGAAACAAAAAATCGTCAGTAAATAAGACTTTGTAAAAAATGCAATGATTCCAATCAGAACAAGAAGGCCGGACATGAGATAGATATTTTTCTTAATGCTCGGCTTGATGATATATTTTCTCAGCTCGGTCAGCGCGCTTTCACTTGTCAGGGTGTGTACTTCCACACGAAACTCCTCTCGAAAATCTTTAGGAATTGGCAGGCAGCGGAACCAAGTTGGGCACGCGGCGGCCTTCGTGCTGGGGTGCGCTCGGCGGTGTTTGATGCGGCGTATTTTGCAGACGCTCGCGTGCGACACTCAGCATCAGCTTAATGCGGTTTTCCTGATTGACGCGCGTTGCGCTGGGGTCGTAGTCAATCGGGGTGATGTTCGCAGTCGGGTGTGCGGCGCGGATTTTGTTGATCATGCCCTTGCCGCAGATGTGGTTCGGCAGACAGCCGAACGGCTGTGCGCACACGATGTTTTCAAAGCCGGAATGTACCAGCTCTACCATTTCGGCAGTCAGCAGCCATCCCTCGCCCATTTTGTTGCCGTAGCCAATCATGCCGTCGGCAAGCTTTTTCGTTTCGTTGAACAGCGTCGGCGCATGGAACTGCGGGTAGGCCGCAATGGCGTCAATCATCATCTGCTCGCGCACGGTGAGATAGTGCATCAAAGCTTTTGCACCCAGCGCGGTGATGCTGCTGCCGCCGTACAGGTGAATGGTTTGGCTGGTGTTTTCAATGCAGTACTGCACAAAGCCCATCAAGCCGGGCAGGTTGACTTCGCAGTCTTCCTCATGCAGGAATTTTTCCAGCTCGTTATTGCCCAGCGGAGAATATTTGACGTAAATTTCTCCGACAACGCCCACCTTCACTTTCGGGGTGTAAGTAATGGGCAAAGCGGCAAAGTCGCGCGCCATCGCGCGGAAATTTTCGCCCATATCGCGCTTGGATACGCCCTTTTTCTCGTCAAACTGACGGGCGATTTCCTTCGTCCAGCGATTGACAAGGGCATCGGCCGCGCCTTTCTCGTTTTCATACGGGCGCGTCTGGTTGGAAAGGCTCATCAAAGCATCGCCGTAGAAAATAGAGGCGATTACTTTATGCAAAAGCGGCAAGGTCAGCTGGAAGCCGCTGTCTTTTTCCAGGCCGGAGAAGTTCAGACTTGCCACAGGAACCTGCGGAAAGCCGGCTTTCACCAGCGCCTTGCGCAAAAGGTGAATGTAGTTCGACGCACGGCAGCCGCCGCCCGTTTGGGAAATCAGCAATGCGGTGTGGTCGAGGTCGTATTTACCGCTTTTGAGCGCGTTGATAAACTGGCCGATGACAATCAGCGCCGGGTAGCAAGTGTCGTTATGGACATACTTCAAACCCTCCTGCGCCACTTCTTGGCCGGAGGTTCCCAGCACCTCAATTTGATAACCCTCATCCTCCAGCGCGTCTTTCAGCATCGCAAAGTGGATGGGCGCCATGTTGGGAACCAGAATTTTGTGGGTGGATTTCATTTCTTTTGTAAATTTGGGATAAACAGTCAAACGTTCCATGCAAATTCACTCTCTTTCCAAAACGGCGGGCCTGCACCGGGGCGGAAAAGCCCCAGCATAAAAAGCCCTTGCAATGTCAAACGATCAAACCGGTTGCGTCTGCGCCTCAATGGCGGCAAACAGGCTGCGCAAACGGATATTCACGGCGCCGAGGTTGGCGATTTCGTCAATTTTCAGCTGCGTATACAGCTTGCCGCCTGCGTGGAGAATTTCCTGCGTTTCGTCGGTGGTAATGGCGTCTACGCCGCAGCCGAAGCTGACGAGCTGCACGAGGTCCATATCAGCGTGCTGAGTGACGTACTGTGCCGCCGTGTACAGGCGCGCGTGGTACGTCCACTGATTCAAAACACTGGTGTCGACGTGCCCCACCATGTGGGAAATGCTGTCCTCCGTGATCACCGCCGCGCCGTGGCTGCAAATGAGCCGTGCGATGCCGTGGTTGATTTCCGGGTCAACATGATAGGGGCGGCCCGACAGCACGATGATGTGGCGGCCTTCACTGCGCGCTTCACGCATGACGCGCGCGCCCTCCTCGCGCAGCTGCTCCATGTGGCGGGCGTACTCCTGATAGGCGGCATTTGCGGCGGCCTTGACCTGTCCGCGCGTGAGATCCGGCCAATGCTTTTGGAGAATTTCCGTCATCTTTTTGGGGAAATCGGCCGGACGGTGAATGCCCACATAATCATACAGGAACAGCACGTCTTTTGCTTCCGGGCAGTTCGCCGCGATGACCTCCGGATAGTACGCAACCACGGGGCAGTTGTAACAGTTGTCGCCGTGGCCCTCATCCACATTGTATGTCATACACGGGTAAAAGATGGCGTCCGGCTTTTTCTGTGCCAAACGATGAATATGGCCGTGCACCAGTTTGGCGGGGTAGCACACCGTATCCGACGGAATGGTGCTTTGACCTTCAAGGTACAGCGCGCGGTCGGAAACGCCCGACGTAATGACCGAAAAGCCCAGCTTTGTAAAGAATGTATGCCAGAACGGAAGCAGTTCGTACATATTAAGCGCCAGCGGCAGGCCGATGACACCGCGCGGGGAGTTTTCTGTGGGGCCGTACTCTTCCAAAAGCTGTAATTTATAATCATACATATTCAGCGGGTCGTGCTCGCCTCGGTGCGTGACCGGGCGGTCGCAGCGGTTGCCGCTGATATATTTTTTGCCGCCGGGGAACAGGTTGACGGTGAGCTGGCAGTGGTTGCCGCACAGGCCGCACTGCGTGTTTTTCACTTCGTGCGTGAAGGCTTCCAGCGCTTCGGCGCTCAGCAGTGTGGAGTGTGTTTGATGTGCGCGCCGTGCTTTTTCCATACCGTACAGCGCTGCGCCGTAAGCGCCCATCAGACCGGCAATATCGGGACGGATGACCTCGGTTTTCATCTCTTGTTCAAACGCGCGCAAAACGGCTTCATTGTAGAACGTGCCGCCCTGCACGACGATTTTGCGGCCCAGCTCCTCGGCGCTGGAAGCGCGGATAACCTTGTACAGCGCGTTTTTTACCACACTGATGGAAAGGCCGGCGGAGATGTTTTGAATGGAAGCGCCGTCCTTTTGCGCCTGCTTGACGGACGAGTTCATAAACACCGTGCAGCGGCTGCCCAAATCGACGGGGCGGTCGGCAAACAAAGCAAGCTCGGCAAACTCGGGCACGGTTTTGCCCATGGCCTCGGCAAATGTCTGCAAAAAGCTGCCGCAGCCGGAGGAACACGCTTCATTCAAGAAGATATTGGAAATTGCCCCGTCTTCAATTTTAAAGCACTTCATGTCTTGTCCGCCGATGTCGATGACAAAATCAACGTCCGGCATAAAGTGTTTGGCGGCGGTAAAGTGCGCTACGGTTTCGACAACGCCGTAATCCACGCCGAATGCACTTTTGACAATGTCCTCGCCGTAGCCCGTGGCCGTGACCGACGCAATCTGAACGCCGGGGCAGCGGCGGTAAATGTCCAAAAGCAGCTCTCGGATGATGGGAATGGGGTTGCCGCTGTTGGGCTGATAAGTGGTGTAAAGCAGCGCGTGGTCTTCGCTGACAACGGCCGATTTCACGGTGGTGGAACCGGCGTCGATGCCGATGTGCACCGGCCCGCATTCGGCGGTAAACTCGCGGCGCGGCACACAGGCGGCCGCGTGGCGGCTGTGAAATTCTTCGTACTCTTCGCGGTTTTTGAACAGCGGCGGATTGTACGCGTAAGAAGCGCCTGCACTATAATCGGAAAGGCGCTTTGCCACGTCCTCGAGCGAAAGCTCCTTCGTGGAATACAGCGCCGCGCCCAGCGCTACATAATAAAGACTATTATCGGGGCAAGTGCCGGTGACGCCCAGCGCTTTGTCGAAGCTGGCGCGCAGAACGGGCAAAAATGTCAGCGGGCCGCCCAGATACAAAATATTGCCTTTAATTTCGCGCCCCTGCGCAAGGCCCGCAATCGTTTGGTTCACGACGGCGAAAAAGATGCTGGCCGCGATATCGCTCGTTTGTGCGCCCTGGTTGATCAGAGGCTGAATGTCACTTTTGGCAAACACGCCGCAGCGCGAAGCGATGGTATACGTTTTTTCTGCCGCAGCGGCGGCTTCGTTCATTTCGTCCGGCGTCATTTTTAAAAGCGTGGCCATTTGGTCAATGAAAGCGCCGGTGCCGCCTGCGCAGCTGCCGTTCATGCGAACCTCGGTGCCGCCGGTTAAAAACAGGATTTTGGCGTCCTCGCCGCCCAGCTCGATGACGACGTCGGCATTCGGGGAATAGCGGGAGGCGGCCACGCGGGTGGCGTAAACCTCCTGCACAAACGGAACTTCGCACGACTGGGCAAGCCCCATGCCTGCCGAGCCGGAGATGGACAGCATCGCCGGTTGACCGGAAAGCACTTCGTTGTGAAGGCGGTGAAGCACCTCGGCCGTTTTTTCGATGATGTGAGAGAAGTGGCGCTCGTAGGTTTTATAAACGATTTCGCCCTGTTCGTCCAGCACCACACATTTGATGGTGGTAGACCCAATGTCCAACCCGATTTGCATGTGACAGCTCCTTTATGTATGAAGTAAGTGTCAAAACACCTTGCGCCGTTTTGACAGGTTTTTATGATTTTAGATGTTATCTTTTATATTCTACTCCGTTTAAAGGGGAAAAAGCAAGAAGTGGAATATACGCACTTTGCGGTAAAATAAGATTTTTTTTGTATACTTTGCGCATGAAAGCGAATAAAAACAAATTGAAAAGCCAAATATTTCCCGCAAAGAGGAAAAAACAGGCTTTTTGGCCGTTAAAACAAAATTTTTTAAAAAAAACACTTGCTTTTCCGAGAAAAAAATGATATCATGAATTGCACTGTTATGGGTATTAAGGAGGTGGTACGATGCCTAACATTAAGTCTCAGAAAGACCGTGTCGTGCAAAGCAAGAAAGAGGCAGCGCACAACAAAGCGATCAAGTCCAACCTGAAAACAGTCGTGAAGAAGGCTGACGCCGCCATTTCCGCCGGCGCTGCTGACATGAACGACAAGGTGAAAATTGCAGCATCTGCGATTGACAAGGCTGCAAGCAAGGGTGTTCTGCACAAGAACACTGCAAGCCGCAAGGTTGCTCGCCTGGCAAAGGCGGCACACAAGGCTGCGCAATAAGAACGCGACATAAAACCGCTCTCTGTTCAGAGGGCGGTTTTTTGATGTTTGAGTTTGAAACTTGAGAGTGTCGAAAAACGGCCGGCTGATTCAGAAAGGAGCCGTGCTGTAAGGGGAAAAAGGGGCTGGTACCCTTTTCCATTTGAGATAGGAACACGGTTTGTGAAAAAGCAAAGCTTTTCCGACAAATTGGAAGGGGGCGCTGTGCCGATGCACAGCGCCCCCTTCTTTCCTATCAGCTTTGATCCCGGCTTTTAGAGATAACCGAAAGCAAAAAGCCCGTGGTAAGACTGGCGGTGATGCCTGCCGCCGCGGCGGTAAACCCGCCGGTGAGCGCTCCCAAAAGGCCGCGTTCAGCAACGGCATCCAGCACGCCTTGGGCCAGAAGGTGGCCAAAGCCCAGCAAAGGCACCGTTGCACCCGCGCCTGCAAACTCGGCCAGCGGCTCGTACAGGCCAAGCGCCGACAAAACCACGCCGCTGACCACAAACGCCACCAAAATGCGCGCCGGGGTAAGTTTTGTGAGGTCGATCAACAGCTGACCCAGCACACAAAGCGCGCCGCCGACAACAAAAGCCCAAACGTAGTTCATGACTGACCCTCCTCCGTCGGGCCGCACACCTCAATAAGATGCGCAACGCCCGGAATACTTTCGCCTTGCAATGATGTGATTTGGCTCATCAGCGCCCCGGTTGACATCAGCAGACAGCGCTTCATTCGGCCGTCGGAAAGGCGGGGCAGAATGTGTGCGCAGAACACGGAGGCGCTGCATCCTGCCCCGGAGCCGCCCGCGCCGACATTTTGTGTTTCGCGGTCGAACACTATCATGCCGCAGTCGGAATGGTTGTCCAGCACAAAGCCTTCCTGCTGCAAAAGCGTGCGCAGAAGCCGTGTGCCGACAATGCCGAGATCGCCGGTATAAATGCGGTCGTAATCGGCGGGAGCGGTTTCGGTATCCCGAAAAAAGCGCAGCAGAGTTTCGCAGGCGGCCGGCGCCATGGCTGCGCCCATATTATTGATGTCTGTAACATTAAAGTCCCGCACGCGCCCGAATACCGCTTTTGTAATGCGGGGGTGCTTGCCTTCATCGGCCTGAGATAAAACCGCACACCCTGCGCCTGTTACCGTCCACTGTGAGGTGGGGGTGCGCTTACCGCCGTAATCGAGCGGCGTGCGGAACTGGCGCTCGGCCGAGCAAAAATGGCTGGAGGTGCACACGGCGGCGCGGCGCATTGCGTGCGTCGCAACTAAGCACGCGGCAAGCCCCATTCCCTCGGCAAAGGTACTGCACGCGCCGTAAAGCCCCAAAAAAGGCGTATCGATACTGCGCATGAGATAGCCCGAAGCGGTGCATTGACACTGCAAGTCGCCTGCGAATACGCCGTCGAGGTGAGGCGCCTGCAAGTGTGATTTTTGCAGTGCCGTTTCCAAAGCACTGCGTGCAAACGCCTGTTCGGCCGCTTCCCATGTGGTTTGCCCCATGCGCGTGTCGGGGTAAAGCGCGTCAAATTCGGCGGAAAGCGGACCTTCGCTTTCCTTCTTTCCTGCGGCACTGCCCCAGCCGATGACAGCGGGGGCCTGTTCAAAGAAAATGGTATCGCCTTTTCGCATGGGTGTTTCCTCCTGTTGCAGCGCGGCGCGAAAAGCGGCGCGTATTTACTCATACAGTTTCCCGCACAAGGCAAAAATATGCACGGTTTAGACACATAATCAGCAATAAAGAGAAAGGAAGATATTGCTGTTGCAAAATTGTTGTAAAGCCTAAAAAAGCAAAATTTATTGGGCGTATTAGACAGAAAATAAAAATGATTTTTTTAGAAAACAGCAAAAATCACGTTAAAAGCAAATTTTTTGTTGACATTTCTGCAAAAAAGAGTTACGCTGAACCCAACGAACAAAAACGTTTTCGGAAACACTCTCACAAAGAGAGAGATGAACGAAAGCGCAAAATCAAAAACGTTTTTGGAAAGGAGTGTCGGCAGATGGCAGTATCAATTCGAGAAGTAGCAAGAGCGGCAAACGTATCTGTCAGCACGGTATCGCGCGCACTGAACGGATACACAGATGTGAGTGAGGAAACACGCCGCCGCATTGAAACCGTAGTGCGTGAATTAGGCTATTCGCCGAACGTGAGCGCGAAAACACTTTCCTCCAAGGCGAAAAATAACGTGGCACTGCTGGTATCGGATTTGGATTCCGTCAGTCAGATGGACGGGTTTACGGATAATTTAATTCGCGGTGCGTATCAATACATGAACGAAATGGGAAGCACTGTGGCGATGTACGGCATTAACACCAAAATGCAGAACGAAAAAACATTGGAAGATTTTTGCCATGAATACAGCCTTTCGGGCGTGATACTCATGGGCTTGAAGCTGGGAGATCCCTATTTGACTCAATGTGAAAGCTTATCGTTGCCGTGTGTTGGGGTGGATATTGACCTCAAAGGACCGCGCTCGGCATATGTAACAACCGATGACGAACGTGCATTTGAAGAAATTACCGACTATGTTTTGGCGCAGGGGCATCGGCAGCTTGTCTTAGTAAAAGGCAAGGAAGAAGCGGCAGTAACCTATGCGCGCGAAAAAGGATTTTTCAGCGCAATGCAAAGCAGAGGGGTTTGTTTAAGTGACGATTGCGTTTTGGCTTGCCGTTTTCACGAGGAAACGGCTTACCGAAAAACGCGGCGGTATTTGAAAGAACATCCGAAACGCGGAACAGCATTTGTCTGCATGAGCGATTTGATGGCACTGGGCGTATGCCGTGCCATTGCCGATGAAGGGTATCGAGTACCGGAGGATTTTTCCGTGACAGGTTTTGACGGTATGTACTTTTTAAATTATATCAAGCCGGGAATTACCACGGTAGACCAAAACATTACACAAAAAGGTTATGCCGGTATGAAAGCGCTGATGGGGATGATACGCGGGGAGACAGTAGACCGTGAAATTTTGGTTCCCCACAGCATTATTGAACGGGAGTCGGTTTTAAAAACAGAAGAAAAATAAATTGCTTTTAACACGGCGCTTTGAAAAGGTGCGGTGTTGAGATAGGCAGGTGCTGTTTGGCGTACTTGGAGCGTCGGACATGCGAATTGCACTGTCGCGCGCGGTGCAGACGCGAGAAGCCCGGCCGGATGAGGCTGACGGAAAAACGGGACGCCGTTTTTCGTGGCAGCGTTATCCAGAGGAAAAGAAGATTACGACACAAGATTTTTTCAGGAGGTTGACGAGAATGATGTGGAAAAAAGCAGCGGCCCTGGCAATGGCGGCCATGATGTCCCTGAGCCTTGCGGCATGTGCAGGTGGTTCCGGCGATTCCGGCGCAGCGCAAACGGGAACAGGTTCCGGGACAAGCGGCGAAGTAATTGAAATTTCTTTTCCCACCTATATGGCGGGTGAAAATGTGGGTGCGGTGTTCTTCTTGCCGCAGGTAGAACGCTTTAACAAGGCTTATGAAGGCAAGTACAAAATTACCATTGAAGAAGTGCCTCAGGCTGCTTATGCCGATAAAATTAAACAGCTGGCGCTTCAGGATCAGCTGCCCGTTTTGGTGCATGCGCCCGGTTCCGGCGGCATTGATACCCAGTGGTTCAACCAAGTGGTAGTTGCTAATGATATGGCTTATGATTTGACTTCGTTTGCAGAGGGCAACCCCGAAACGGCTGCCAACTGGATTCCAGAGTCGGTGGATTTCTGCACAGTGGACGGCAAGCTGATTTGCAAACCCTTGAGTGTTCTCAAGCCCGTAGGACTGTACTACAACAGCTCGATGTACTCCCCGGAAAAAAATATCCGTGATATGACTATGGATGAATTTGTGGAGAGCTTGGGAGACAACAAAATTGCGTTTATGACCGGTGAAAACGGCTGGACAACCGGACTGATGCTTTCTGCGCTGATTGCCAACGAAGAGGGCGGCGTGGAGCTGATGAACGCGAGCGCAGCAGACAAACTGTGGGACTACAACAACCCCATCATTATCAGTGCAGTGGAAAAATTGCAAAAGATGCTGCAAAACAATGCAACAGCTAACACCGTTGGTGCGGCTTATGCCGATGCAGCAAACGCATTTATGAGCAAGAGCGGCGCAGTAATTTGCAACGGCTCTTGGATGGCTTCGGAATTTACCGAGGAGTCGAAAGACAAATGGAGCAATGACTTTAACGGCGCTGACGTAAAAACAACGATTTATCCGGGCAATGTTGCCTTGGCAAACCCTGCAACGTATGGTGAATTCTGGATTGCAAATTCGGCAAGCGATGCTGAAAAAGAAGCCGCAGAAGCATTTTTGGCTTTCCGCGATTCTCAGGCCGAGATTGAAGCGCTGATTTTGGCCGAGGGCGGCACCGCACCTCAGCTGACCTATTCCGAAGAATTTTTAACGAAGCTTCAGGAGGAGCCGCTGCTGTATGAGCTGGCACAAAGCATGAACGAGGACACCACCTACTGCGTGGCAGTGGGCGACGTGCTGCCCGCGTCCGTAGCAGACAGCGAATTTGGCAAGCTGCTGCCCAAGCTGATTGACAACACGCTGACGGCACAGCAGTTCTGTGAGGAGCTGACGAAAAAGGCACAGGAAGCAAAGCAATAAAAGCGCAGCAAGGGGGCCGGCGGCATGACGAGTGCATACCGCCGGCTTTTGTATTAAAAAGCGCATTACAGTATTGCAACATAAGAAAGGGGTTGTTTTTTTGAAAGCGGCAAAAATAGAAACCGGCAAGCTGGAAAAAAGAAATTATAAGTGGATTTACTTATTCTTGCTTCCCTCGGTTTTAGTGTTTTTGATGTTCTACTTACAGCCGATTCTGACAGTGTTTTACACCTCCTTCACCAAGTGGGACGGCTTTAATGCGCCTACTTTTATCGGCTTGGAAAACTATATCAATTTGTTCCAAAACCAAGCGTTTTTAATTTCACTGAAAAATATTCTGCTTTGGTCGCTGATTGCGGCAACGCTTCACGTTGGCTTTGGCGTACTGGTGGCTTTTGTGCTGTACCACCGCCCGAAGGGCTGGAAAGTGACACGTGCGGTTTTTATGGTGCCGAACGTGATTTCCGCCGCTGCCTGGGCCATGATCTATAAGTTTATCTTCAACGACAGCATGGGTATTTTAAACACCCTGATTCGCAAGTTTGATCCGAATTTCCATGTACAGTGGTTTTATAATTCACCCTATGCGTTTTGGGCCGTAACGCTCACATGGCTGTTTTATGCTGTCATTGTCACATTGGTGGTACTCAACGACTTGATGGCAATTCCCCAGGAACTTACCGAAGCGGCGCGCATTGACGGTGCATCCGGCTGGCAGATTACGCGCTATATCCATTTGCCGCTGTGCCGCAACGCAATTGGCACGGGCATTATCTGCTCGATGACTTCGCGCGTGGCAATGTATGAACAAATTGCGCTGACAACGGCCGGCGGCCCCGGTGACGACACAATGAACCTGCCGATTATTTTGGTGAAGTCCATTCAGGATATGAAGTATGGCTATGCCAACGCAAACGGCGTGATTATGTTTTTGCTGGGCCTTGTGATTTTGGCCGTCATCAATAAAGCGTTTAAAATGAATGAAAACGTTTATTAAATAAACGCAAAAAGGGGGAACACGTTATGTACAAAGCAAGAAAAATCGGCGTCGGCATACTGGAATATGCCGTGATGCTGTTTACCATTGCAGTGTCCGTCTTTCCAATTATTTGGGTAGTGATGTCTGCCTTTAAGACAAATGCGCAGATTCTTTCAAACCCGTTTGAGCTGCCGACACAAATCAACTTTGATGCTTTTGTTTACATTTTTGAAAAATACAACTTTGTGCGTTATTTCGGTAATTCGCTGCTGATCTGCATTGTGTCCACTGCGATTTCGCTGGTAATCTTTGCAATGGGCGGATATGTTATTGCAAAATATAATTTTCCGGGGAAAAATGTGATGTTTGCGCTGTTTACCATTACGCTTTTAGTTCCCGCACAGTCGAAAGCACAGCCCATTTTTTCCTTGGTTACGGACTTAAACCTGTATGACAACATTTGGGGCGTTACTCTTGTTTATCTTTCCATGGGGCTTGCAATGTCGATGTTTATTTTGAAGGCGACGTTTATGGCAATTCCGAAATCACTCGACGAAGCAGCTTCATTGGAAGGGGCAGGCTTTTTTACCACCTTTTGGAAGATTAACTTTCCGCTGGCAAAAAGCGGCCTTGCAACCGCTGGAATTTTAATGTTTTTGAACAACTGGAACGAATACTTTTATGCGTCTTTGCTGACTTCCTCGGATGAAAACCGCACGCTGCCGCTGGCGCTCCAGTTTTTTACCGAATCGTTTTCCTATGATTACACAAAGCTCTTTGCCGCTTTAACGGTAGTGGTTTTGCCAGGCATCATCCTGTATGTTTTTGCACAGGAGCAGGTGCAGGCTTCCGTAGCGGCCACTGGTGTAAAGGGATAATAAAAGCGGCATTCCCTGAGAAATACCTAAAATTTGAGGTGACTTCCGATGATAAAGTATGATGCAGGAACAAAGGATTTGAAAAATTGGCTGGTGCAGGAAATGGCATTCGATGCACGCTACCTGGGAAAGTGCGAAGCAATTTTTGCCCAGGGAAATGGCTATTTGGGCGTGAGAAATGCGCTCGAAGAGGCGTATACCACCGAAGTGCGCAATATGTTTGTGACCGGAACATTCAATAAGGCTTCTGAGGAGGAAGTGACAGAGCTTCCCAATGTGCCCGATATGACGGGAATGAGCATTTGCGTGGAGGGGCATGCGTTTGACTTGTTGGAGGGACATGTGAAGGATTACACCCGCACCCTGAACCTGAAAACAGGCGAAACGGTGCGAGAGGTAACATGGGTAAGCCCCACGGGCGTTGAAGTGACAGCGACGTTCCGGCGTATGGTTTCCCTGGAGCAAGAGCATGTATTTGCGCTTTGCGTGGATTTGTCTTGCGACCGTGAGGCAAAGCTGGTGATCGAAACCGGCGTGGACGGTGCGGTAACAAACAGCGGCGCACAGCACTTTGAAAATTTGGAGCGGCGCGTTTATGACGGTGTGGCAATGCAGTATTTGTCGAAAACGACACAGTCCGATGTATGGATTGCACAGCATGCTGCCTGTGTGCTGAATCGTGAGGCTGATGTGCTGCCGGTGATGGGCCGCCGCACGCTGAAAAACCGCTATACACTGACGCTTCCCGCAAAGGAAACGTTGCATATGGAAAAATTGTGCACCGTGTATTCTACGCGCGATATGGCCTATGAAGGCATGACGCCGGAGGAGGCAAAGCAGGCTGCAAAAGACGACGGTATGAAGGCGCTGCACAACGCCATTGAGCAGGGTTATGATACGCTTTTGGAGAAAAGTGCTGGCGTATGGGCGCGTTACTGGGAAGAAAGTGATGTGCAAATTGAGGGCGATGCAGATTTTGACCAGCTGGCGGTTCGCTTTGCGCTGTACCATTTAAATATTATGGTAAAACATGATGACGACCGCGTGGGAATTGGTGCAAAGGCGTTGACCGGTGAGGGCTACAAGGGCCATTCGTTCTGGGATACGGAAATGTTTATTTTGCCCTACTTTACTTTTACGCGCCCCGAAACGGCGCGCACGCTGCTGCAATACCGCTATCGCAATTTGTATGGTGCACATCTGAAAGCAAAAGAGTGCGGCTACGAAGGCGCGATGTATCCGTGGGAGTGCGCTTGGGTAGACGACGGTGAAGTAACGCCGCTTTATATGGGTGCCGATGTTGTCACAGGCAAAATTACCAAGGTGTGGACGGGCTTGATTGAGCATCATATTTCGGCGGATATTGCATATGCGGTTCAGCAATATGCCGACGTGACGGGCGATACCGATTACATGGAGCGCTGCGGATACGAAATTATTTTGGATACGGCACTCTTTTGGGCAAGCCGTGTACAGTGGAATGAGGAGCGCGGCCGCTATGAAATTTTAGATGTCATTGGCCCGGATGAGTACAAAGAGCATGTGGACAACAACGCTTATACCAACTATATGGCGCACTACAACATGCGCATGGCACTGGACGTAATGGCGCAGCTGGAGGCTCAAGGCGGAGAAACCTATGAAAGATTAAACAAAAAGCTGGATTTTGCCGCCCTGCGCGCCAAAATCAATGCCTGCATTGACAAGATTTATTTGCCCGTGCCCAATGAAAACGGCATTGTGCCGCAATTTGACGGATACCTTTCTTTGACGCCGCTGGATTTAACAAAATATAAGAGCGGCGACGCAGTGTTAGGGATTTACAACGATTACAACACCGAGCAGCTGAACCACTATATGGTGTCCAAGCAGGCAGACACCGTGATGCTCTTTTTCTTGCTGGATGAGCTGTTTGACTTTGAAACCAAAAAGAAAAACTTTGTGTTTTATGAGGACAAAACGCTGCATGATTCCTCTTTGAGCAAGTGTACACACGCAATTTTGGCCTGCGATTACGGCATGGAGGACATGGCATACAATCTGTATCGCCGCGCTTTAACCATTGATCTTGGGCCTTATATGAAATCTTCCAACGAAGGCATTCACAGCGCATCCACGGGCGGCATTTGGGAAAGCACCGTGATGGGCTTTGGCGGTGTGCGCATGAAAAAAGGCGGGTTAACCATTGCGCCGCGTCTGCCAAAAGTATGGAAAACGCTGTCGTTCCCGCTGGTGTATCAGGGCGCAACATTGCGCGTGCGCGCAGACCATCATGTCGTTTGTGTGGAAAACCACGGTGAACATACAGTGGAATTGACGCTTTGCGGCGAGCGTGTAACCGTGGCACCGGGCAGATGCGTGGAAAAAAGAACGGAGGGACAGGCACAGTGAAGTATCAGGCGATTATTTTTGATTTGGACGGCGTGATTTGCCACACAGACCGCTATCACTATCTAGCATGGAAGCAGCTGGCGGACGAACTGGGCATTTATTTTGATGAAACGATCAACCATCGCCTGCGCGGTGTAAGCCGGATGGAAAGCTTGGAAATTGTGCTGGAACGCAGTGACCGCACCTTTACCGAAGAAGAAAAGCTTCTCTATGCGGAAAAAAAGAACGAAGTTTACAAAGAGCTGCTGAAACAAATGAGCCCGAAGGATTTAAGCGAAGAAGTAAAGCAGACACTGGACGAGCTACGTGCCAAGGGACTCAAGCTGGGGATTGGATCTTCCAGCAAAAATGCGAGATTTATTTTGAGCCGCATTGGATTAGAGGACTATTTCGACGCAGTGTGTGACGGAAATTGCATTTCCCGCTCAAAGCCCGACCCGGAAGTGTTTGTAAAAGCCGCGGCGATGCTCAGCACCCCGGCAGAGAGATGCTTAGTAGTGGAAGATGCAAAAGCGGGTGTAGAGGCGGCTGTGGCAGGCGGCATGGACTGTGCGGCCATTGGCGATGCAAGATGCTGCGAACAGGCAGCCCATGGCTTGACAACGTTTTCCGATTTGCTTAAAGTGGCAGCAGACTAAAATAAAGGAGTGGGAACATGGAGCGTTTTTGGTGGAAAGAAGCGGTGATTTATCAAATTTACTGGCGCAGCTTTCAGGATTCTAACGGCGACGGCGTGGGTGATTTAAAGGGAATTCTCTCGCGGCTGGACTATCTGGAAAAACTGGGTGTAACGGTGATTTGGCTGAACCCGTGCTACCCGTCGCCGCAGGTGGACAACGGCTATGATATTTCTGATTACTGCGGCATTGCGGCGGAATTCGGCACCATGGAGGAATTTGACACGCTGCTGTCTGAACTGCATGCCCGCGGCATGAAGCTCGTAATGGATTTAGTGGTAAACCACACGTCCGATCAGCACCCGTGGTTTGTGCAGAGCCGGTCTTCGAAAGACAACCCTTACCGTGACTATTACATTTGGCGCAAGGGCAAAGACGGTGCGCCGCCCAACAACTGGGGTTCGCACTTTACCCCTTCGGCATGGGAATATGACGAAGCGACAGACGAATATTATTTGCACTTGTTTGCAAAGGAGCAGCCGGATTTGAACTGGGAAAACCCAAAAGTGCGCCGCGAAGTGCACAAGATTATGCGCTTTTGGCTGGATAAGGGTATTGATGGCTTCCGCATGGATGTCATCAATTTGGTGAAAAAGCCGGAGGGTTTGCCCGACTCAAAACTGCCGCCTTCGACAAAGGAAGGCTTTAGCTTTGACAACGAGCTGTATGCCAACAACCCCGGCCTTGTGGAGTTCTTCCGCGAAATGAAAGAGGAAGTGCTTTCCCGCTATGATGTGATGACAGTAGGGGAAACGGCGCGCGTGACACCGGAATATGCACTGCAATATGTGGGCGAGCCGGAGCGGCTGCTTTCCATGGTGTTCCATTTCCAGATTGTGGATTTGCGCGACAACTTTACCTGGGGAAAATTCAAAGCGCTTCAAAGAAAGTGGACAAATGCCCTTTGGGGCAAGGGCTGGGCCAGCCAGTTTTTGCAAAACCACGACCAGCCGCGCTGTGTTTCGGTGTACGGAGACGACGGAAAATACCGAGAAAAGAGCGCAAAGATGCTGGCGACGCTGCTGCACACCCTGCCCGGAACGCCCTATGTCTACCAAGGTGAAGAGCTGGGGATGTGCAATACGCCTTTTACCGACATTTCGCAGTACAACGACATCAATGCAAAGTTTGACTACGACGAAATGCTGGCCAAGGGCAAAAGCCCCGAACAAGCACTTGCCGTGCTGAACCGTTACAGCCGCGACCATTCGCGCACGCCGATGCAGTGGGACGAAAGCGCGAATGCCGGGTTTACGACGGGCAAGCCGTGGCTGATGGTAAACCCGAATTACACGCAGATTAACGCCGAAAAAGAAATGCAGGACGAAAACAGCGTATGGAATTACTACCGTGCGCTGCTGGCACTGCGCAAAGAGCACCCCGTGATGGTCTACGGCGAGTGGACGGAATATGAGCCGGAGCACGAGGACGTATATGTTTATACGCGCACGCTTGATGACGAGCGCTGGCTGGTGGCGGTGAACCTGACGGGAACACCCACGCAGGTGACACTGCCCGGTGCAGTGAACGGTACGCTGAAACGCGTTTTGGGCAATGAGGCCGACCTTTCGCTGAAAGACGGTGTGTTGACCCTGCGCCCGTGGGAAGCGGTGATTGCCGCGTTTTAAAGCGTGGGCACGCCCTTGAAAGTAAGAAAACCTCCTGATGCACAAAAGCAATGCCTTGTGCATCAGGGGGTTTTTGTCTGTTGTTTCGATTTGTGCAGAAAAGCGCTGACGGCAAAAGGTTTTCGGCGCGTTAAAGCCCCGGAACAGAAAAACTATTTTTTCGTGTTCGACCAGACGATAGAAATGATTTCGGGACGATCACTGTTATAACGCAGCGTGTGCTCTTTTCGCGCCGAAGAAAAAATTTTTAGCGAATAGGTATCCCCGCCGGCGTCTGTAAAATACAGATACCCGTTCCCGCTCGTCATGCCTCTTGGCCCCTGCGCATCTACGCGCAGGCAGTAATCATAGGGGTTGAGGGAGGACGTGCTTTCCAGTGTGACGGAATAGACACATCCGCCGTCATTAAATCGAACCACCTGACTGAGATCCCGTGAGCCGTTGATGGTGACAACACCTTCCGTCGGAGAAGACGGGCAATCCGCGCGGCTGTTCTCTCCGCTTTGGGAACAGGAAAAAACCAAATCCGGAAGGTCCGTTTTTCCGCTGCGGGGGCGCGGCCCATACAGCCGGAGGAGATGATCCTGTGCATAGCGCACAAAGCTGTAAAACCGGGTCCGTGCCGGGTCCGGAAGGTCGATTGCGGTTAATCCGGTGGATAATTCACTGCCGCCAAATACTTTTTTGGCATCATAGTGATAGGAAATGCCTTGTGCGGAAGGTTCTTGTGCAAAGCAGCTGAGCCAATGCGCACACAGTGCTTCAAACACCGACTGGCCGCGCGCGGGATTCGGGGTCGAAAAGAAAGGCGCTGCGCATTCTTGCTTCAAAGGGCGCCCATGCAGACGCGCCATGCCATAAGGCTTTTTTGTTTTGCCGAAGAGTTCAGAAAATATCTCACGCTCAAGAAAAAAACGGGCGGATAAAATGCCAGATGACGCCCCATGCCACACTGGCAAGCATGCCGTAGACGATCACGGGGCCTGCGATGATGAACATGCGCGCCCCGACGCCTGTGACAAGCCCTTCACTGCGAAACTCGATGGCGGGAGACACCACGGAATTGGCAAAGCCTGTGATGGGCACAAGCGTGCCTGCGCCCGCTTTCGAGGCAAGCTTTTGATACCAGCCCAGCGCGGTGAAGATGCCGGAAAGGACAATCAGGGTTGCGCTCGTGAGCGCGGAAGCGTCCGACAGGGTAAACCCCGCGCGGCAGTAAAGCGTATTGAGAATTTCGCCCAAAAGACAGATGGAGCCGCCGACGAAAAACGCCCAGGCGCAGTCTTTGAGCAAAGGCGAGCGCGGTGATGCCTCGCGCACCATGGCGTCGTAAGCTTTGGGATTCAAGCGCATAAAAACACTCCTTTTTGCAGCAGATGCAACGCTTCGCTTATTATATCCGCACAGATGCGCCGCTATGCGAGTAAAAGCAAGAAAACAGGCGAACGCTTTCACAAAACTGACACGCCTTTAACAAAATCAACACGCACTGCACAAAAAATTTTGGAAAACCAATTTTATAATGAAAAGCAGAGTTGACGCTGTGCGCCGGTGTGCGTGCGGCGACTGTCAAAGGGAGTGTGAAGCATGATTGAAGTGAAGCATCTGACCAAGCGGTATGGTGCACACGCGGCCGTGGAGGATTTGTCTTTTCGCGTGGAAAAAGGCATGGTGTACGGTTTTTTGGGGCCGAACGGAGCGGGAAAGTCCACGACGATGAACATCATTACCGGATGTTTGGCGGCCACGGAGGGAACGGTTACCATCGGCGGCTTTGATATTTTTGAACAGCCGCGCGAGGCAAAGCGGCTGATTGGCTATTTGCCGGAACAGCCGCCCATTTACCCGGAAATGACGCCGCGGGAATATTTGACCTTTGTGGCAAAGGCAAAGGGGATTGCACGCGCAGACATAGAAAGTGAAGTGGCGCGCGTGATGCAGGTGACGGGTACAGACGTGCTGGCCGACCGGCTGTGCCGCAACTTATCGAAAGGCTATGCCCAGCGCGTCGGCATTGCGCAGGCGCTGCTCGGCAAGCCCGAAGTGATTATTTTAGACGAGCCGACCGTGGGCCTTGACCCAAAGCAGATGATTGAAATCAGAAATTTGATTCAGACGCTGGGACAAGAGCACACGGTTATTTTGAGCAGTCACATTTTGTCGGAAGTGCAGGCGGTTTGCTCGCGCATTTTGATGATTTCGCACGGAAAGCTGGTGGCGGACGATACGCCGGAAAACTTGGAGAAGTTACTGGCCGGAACGGCGCGTGTGACGGTGCGCCTGGCATGCAGCGAAGGACAGGAAATGCGCTTAGAGATTCCCGATACACGCATATCGGAACACGAGCGCGAGAGCGAAACGGTTGTACGCCTTGTTTTGGAGCGCGTGCAGGGGAACAGCGACGCACTGTGCGAGGAAATTTTCTGGGCTTGCAGTGAGCAGCGGCTGCCGATTTTGAGCATGAACGGTGTGCGTGCAAGCTTGGAAGATGTATTCTTAGAGCTGACGCAAGGCGGCGCGTCCAGTGGTGAACAAGCGGCTCAGCCGCCGAAGCCGGAACAAGACGGAGTGCAGGATGAGCAGCCGGAGGAAGCGGCTGCACAAGACGCCGGAGAGCCGGAAACAGACGAGCAGGCCCAAAAAGAGGAGGGACAGGAATGAAAGCAATTTTGCAAAAAGAATGGCACGGTTACTTTTCCACCGTGACAGGCTATCTCTTTACGGCGTTCCTGATGCTGTTTGCGGGGATTTTTTTCAGTGTGTTATGTTTGACGGGCGGCTTGCCGTCATTTGAATATGTGCTTTCCAACATGACGTTTGTTTTCGTCATCGTTACGCCCATTCTGACCCTGCGCGGCATTTCGGAAGAGCGCAGGCAAAAGACGGACCGCCTGTTATACGCGCTGCCCATTGGTTTAACGCGCGTGGTGCTGGGCAAGTATGCGGCGCTTTTGGGCGTGCTGGCTGTCCCGACCGTTTTGATGGGCCTGTACCCGCTGGTTCTTTCGGGATTCGGAACCGTGAACCTTGGGGCGGCTTACGGCAGCCTGCTTGCGTTTTTTCTGCTGGGGGCGGCCCTTTTGAGCATTGGCTTGTATCTCTCTTGCTTGAGCGACAGCCCGGTGGCATGCGCGGCAATTTGCTTTGCCGTTGTTTTGGTGAATTACTTTCTTTCGACTCTTGCGCTTTATCTGCCCGGCACGGCGGAGGCTTCCCTTTGGCTGTTTTTGGCACTGTGTCTGCTGTTTGCACTGATTGTGCTTCGCATGACAAGTGCGGTTTGGCCTGCTGTGGTGGCGCTGGCCGTTTCCGGCGGCGCAGTTTTGGCCGTCTGGATGGCGAACAGCGAGGCGTTTGCAGGCGCGTTTCCCGCGCTTTTGGAGAAGCTGTCGCTGTTTGAAGCATTTCAGTCGTTCGTCGGCGGTGAAATGGACTTAGCGGCGCTGTTTTTCTACATCAGCGTATCTGTGGTATTTGTAGTTCTGACGGTGCAGAGCATGGAGAAAAGGCGGTGGAGTGAATGAGAAAGAATCAAACGAGCGAGAGCGGTGCGCCGGAGAGCACACAGACCGCACAAGCGGCGCGCCGGCGCACAATACGCGCAGGCGGCTACGCCACGGCGGTGGCGGCGCTGACGATTGCGGTAGCAGTGGCGGCCAATTTGGTGGTATCGAATCTGCCTGCCAGCGTGACGAAGTGGGACATGACGGAAAACGGCGTGTACACGCTGAGCGAGCAGACCAAGGAGATTGCCGCAGACCTGCAAAAAGAAGTGACGGTGTATCACATTGCGCAAAAAGGTGCGGAGGATTCTGTTTTAGTTAAGTTTTTAGACCAGTACAGTGCGCTTTCGCCGAACATCAAAGTAAAAACGATTGACCCGGACGTATACCCGAACTTTGCTTCGCAGTACACGCAGGAACAGCTTTATAACAACAGCTTGATTGTTGTGTGCGGAGAGCAAAGCCGATATGTTTCCTACTACGATATTTTTCAAACGGCTTACACGAGCTACTACTCCACGAGCACAGATTTTGACGGCGAAGGTGCGCTGACAAGTGCGATATCCTATGTGACAAGCGACGACCTGCCGAAGGTGTATGTGCTTTCCGGGCACGGCGAGCCGAGCCTGCCCGATGCGATTACCCACGCACTGGAACAGCAGAATCTCTCGGTAGAGCCTTCACTTGCGCTGGTATCCGAAGAGAGTGTGCCGGAGGATGCCGACGCGGTAATCATTTACGCGCCGCAGAGCGATTTGTCGGCTGATGATGCACAGAAGCTGAAAGACTACATTGCCAAAGGCGGAAAGATTTTGCTTGCGACAAACGACACGGGCAAAGAAATGCCGAACCTGCAAAGCGTGACGGAGGAATTTGGCTTGTCCGCCAAGCCCGGCATGGTATTTGACGGCAATGCTTCCTATGTGGCGACGTACCCGATGTATCTTTTGCCGGAAATTGCTCAGCACGAGATTACCGCGCCGCTCATTGAGGGCCGTTATGTGGTGCTCGCCCCGGCGGCTCATGCATTGGAAACCGCGGACACACTGCCCGACGGTGTGACGGTAACGCCGCTTTTGACGACTTCTGACCAAGGATACAACAAAGCGGACAGCCTGACGATTACCACGATGGAACAAGAGGACGGCGACGAAACGGGCGCATTTGACATTGCGGCAGCGGCCGAAAAAACCGTTTCGGACGAAGAAAATGCCGAGCCGGCGCGCCTTGTTTGGTTTGGTGCGGCGCAAATGCTGGACACGCAAGTGGATGCGATGACAGCCGGAGCGAACAGCGACTTAGTGGTGAACGCCGCCGCATGGCTTTGCGACAAGCAGGACAGCATTTCGATTCACGCAAAGAGCCTTGATATGCAATATTTGACGGTGCCTGCCGGGGCGCGCGCCGTGCTGACGGTGCTGACCGTGGTTGTCATTCCGCTGGCGTTCCTGGCGGCCGGTATTCTGGTTTGGAAACGGAGGAAAAGCCGCTGATGAAACGACAGACAATCACTTTGCTTGGCCTGACGGGCGCGCTTGTGCTATGTGCCGCCGGATATGCGGTGCTGGCTTTGACACCGGAGGAAGAACAAGCGCCGGGTGTGGCGCTGACCGCGTCGGCAGATGAGCTGACGGCGGCTTCGTGGCAGGTGGACGGTGCGGAACTCTCGTTTGTGAAAACCGATGACGTTTGGCATTTGGAAGGCGACGAAGCCTTTCCGGTAGACGGTGAAAAGGTGCTCACAGCGCTTACGGCGCTGACACCGCTGGAGGCACAGCCCTTATCCGAGCAAACGGAGGATGCGGCCACTTACGGCATCAGCGATGACAGTGACCGCGTGACCTTGACGACGGCGGACGGCGAAACGGTGATTCGCTTCGGAGATAATAACCCGCTGGAAACGGGCCGTTACTGCGCGCCCGACGGAGGGGACGGCGTATATCTTGCCTCCGCCACGGCCTTGGATACACTGACGACCGATGTTATGGACTTTATAAAGATGGAAGAAGTGCCGGACATGACGGACACAGTCGGATGGAGCATTGAAAGCGCGGGAACAACGGTTCAGGTTTTGTCTAGACAGCAGGATGAGGACAGTTTGGATGGGTTCACATGGGAAAGTGAAGACGGAAAACCGCTTGACACGGGCAGTGTGGAAAGCACGCTCTCCTATTTGACGGGCTTGAGTTACCTGCGCTGTGCCGCTTATGCGCCGGAGAGCCTTGCCGAATATGGGCTCGATACGCCGCAGGCGACGGTGCGTGTCACATACCGTGACGCCGAAGGCCAAGAGGCACAACTGGCGTGGCGTTTGGGCGCTGAAACCGACGATGGTTTTTATGCTTCACCGGAAGGTTCTAAGCATGTTTATGTGATTGATGCGGCACTTGGGCAGGCGGTGCCGGACGGTGCTTCAACCGACTTTTCCGCAAAGCAGCCGTTCCGGCTGGCATGGGAGAACGCTGCATCGGTGACGCTGAAAACGCCGGAAAAGACCACGGAAATGGAAATTGTCCGTGAGATCTCCGACGAGAGCGAAAGCAGCAGTACCAGCAGTGTTGCAGTATCGTATACCGTGGACGGAGAAAGCGTGGGTGCTTCCGACGCTGCCCAATGGCTGAACGACTGGAATACTTTAACGACGACGGGACAGGCGGAAAGCTTCGACGGCGAAGCTTGGTTTACAATGACTGTTACGCCGCTGAACGGTGAGCCTGTTGTGCTGGAATGGGCAAAAACTGAGGAGGCCGCCGCAGTTCGTCAAGACGGCGGCGCGTGGAAGATTGTGGATATGAGTGCGGTGCAGACACTGCTTGAATTCTGGAATGCGGACGCACAGGCAGAAGCCGCAACATCGGAAAGCGCTTCTTAAACAAGCGAAAAAACAAAAAGCTCAGGTGCAAAAAAAGGGGGGAGCCCCGAAAAAGCGCCTGAGTTTTTAATATTACAATTTGTATTATATATTATACAAGCAACAGCAAGTTGATTTTTATATTTATATAAAAATAAAAACGCGGAAACCGCTCGGGTTTCCGCGTTTGAGACTGTCGAAAAACTGCCGCCTGATTCAGAAAGAACCTGGGCTGCAAGGGGAAAAAGGCTTGGAAAAGGGGGCTAGCCCTCTTTTCCATTTGAAATAGGGACACAGTTTGTGAAAAAGCGAAGCTTTTTCGACAAACTGCAAACGCGGAAACCGCTCGGGTTTCCGCGTTTGCACATTTTGAAGAATAAAGAAACTTATTTCGCCAACACCGCTTCGGCAAACTGCTTGCCATAGCTGACAGCGTTGTCGAGATCCTGCTCGGTGGGCTTAAAGCGGATTTTCATGCCCTCAAGCGGCATGGAAAGCTTGAGCTGCTGCATACGAGCCACGAGATTCGGCACGGCTTCGCCGCTCCAGCCGTAGCTGCCGAACGCACCGGCGAATTTGCCGCGGTGGATAATGGGGTTGAGCCCCAGCATCATGTCATAAACGGGCGGCAAAGCGTCGCCGACAAGCGTCGGGCTGCCCAGCAAAAAGCCGTCGGCATCGGCAATCGCGGCCTTGGCTTCCTCGGCATTATCCGTGACGAGATCAAACAATTTCACTTCAACGCCTGCTTCCTTCACGCCTTTTGCAATTGCCTCGGCCAAGCTGCGGGTATAACCGTAGGCCGAAACATAGGCGATGACAACGTCTTTGCCGGTTTTTGCTTGCGGTGCGCACCACTCGCGATACATATCGAGATATTTTTGAATGTTGCTGCGCAGCACGGGGCCGTGGCCGTTGCCGATGAACTGAATGTCCAGCGCGGCGATTTTATCCAGCGCTTTTGTCATGAACGGACGCTTGAACGGCCCGATGATGTGCGTGAAGTAGTAAAGATAAGCGTCGGTGAAGTCACCGTCAATGAGATCGTTAAACACGCGGTCATCCGCATAGTGGCAGCCGAAGCTGTCGCAGGAGAACAGCGCTTTCAGTTCGGGGATATAGGTGTACATGCTGTCCGGCCAGTGCAGGAACGGAACGCTCAGGAAAGTGAGTGTCAGGCCGCCGAGGTCGATTTGATCGGCCTCCGTAACTGCCTGAGAGGGGAAGGGATGATTGACAATTTCCTTCAAAAATGTGAGCGCGGTGGAGCTGCCCAGCACTTTGGCGTTCGGCGCCAATTCCAGCAAGCGCTCCATGCAGCCTGCGTGGTCGGGCTCGGTGTGGTTTACAACAATGTAGTCAATCTCGGACGGATCGCATACCTCGCGGATATTGGCGATGTACTCATCCCAAAACTCGAGCTTGCAGGTTTCAAACAGCGCGGTTTTCTCACTGCCGCGCACGAGGTACGAATTGTAAGATGTGCCGTAGTCGGAATGCATGATAATATCAAACACGCGCAGATCTTTGTCCTGCACACCGACGTAGTAAACATTGTCCATAGCTTGAATGGCACCCATGAATGTGATCCTCCCTTTTGTTGTGTCAGGCGTTTATCAAAAAAGCGGGCGGGGCTGCCCGAAAACGCACAGAATTCGGCATGATAAAATCTTAACGGATATAATTATATACTTGAATGGTGTAATTTTCAAGGCTTTTTCTTCGGAAAAGCGGCTTGGCGGTGCTTTTTGTTGCAGTGAACAAAAAACGTGTTATTCAAACGGCGTTTGGGTTTCGCTTTGCCCATAGCCGCGCGGCTGAGTTTGCGCAAGATGCCGAGACAGAATTTCGGCTGCCAGCGCGCACAGACCGGCGCACGGGCGGCTTTCATAATACAACTTTGTGCGCGCGCTGGGAACGGCGCAGGTATCTTTCCCTTCCTGACCGAGTAAATCACGGCACAAAATACTGCCGGCTTTTTCCCGAAACAGCTCAGACACTGTTTGAATATCAGCATAGAGTGCGGCTTTTTCCTCGCTTGTATGCGGCGGGCCTGCGTAGCCATGTACCCAGTTTAAAACCAGCGTCATAGCGCTGACGCATCCGCAAACCTCCCGCATGCGGCCAATGCCGCCGCCAAAGCCGGAGGCGAGAACAGCGAGCGTTTCCTTTTCAAGTGCAATCACATCGGAAAAAGCAAGGCAGACCGATTGTGAGCAGGTATATCCTTGTTCAAACAAGCGGCGGGCGTGTTCGGCGAGGGATTGCATAAAAAACCTCCTGGAACTTAGACCGAAATGTGAATTTCGCGGGGCGGGTGAATAACGGCTTTACACCTTTATTATAATAAACAGGAGAAAAACGCGCAACCGTCAAAGCAAATTTGTGATTTTGAAAAAAAAGAAAGAATTTTTTGTGACAGCTCTTGACATTATAAAAATATGCGTTAAAATAAAGTTAGCACTCGAGGGTAACGAGTGCTAAAAATAAATGAACAACGAAAGAAAGGGGGAGCAGAGCAGTATGGCGATGGATGACAGAAAGCAGCGTGTATTGCAGGCGATTGTAACGCTGTACGGCGCGGACGGCGAGCCGGTTGGCTCCGGGCTTTTGGCACAGCATTTTGCCAATGCTGTTTCCTCTGCAACCCTTCGCAACGAAATGGCGGCTTTGACAAAGCTCGGTCTGTTGGAACAGCCGCACACCTCCGCCGGACGTGTGCCGAGCGCAAAGGGATACCGCTATTATCTTGATCATTTGATGGGGGCGCCCGCAAAGCTTTCTCAAAGCGAACAGCGTGCCGCGTGTGAGATGTTCCGCGACATGGACTATGACCCGGAACGGCTGGCACAATCGGCGGCGCGTGCCTTGGCGGATTGGACGGGATACACCGTTGTAGCCACGACCCCGAAAAGCGAAGATATGTGCATTGCACACTATGAAGTGATGCAGGTAGGACGCTTTACGGCGGCAGTTTTAGCCGTGACAAACGGCGGCGGCGTGAGAACCAGAACCGCAAAGCTGGATTTCCCATTGGAAAACGGCGACATTGAAATGCTGGCAAAGACGCTGAATGAGAGCCTGACATTCCGCAGTGCGGCAGATGTGAAAAGCGCACATTTGCAGGCGGCGGCCCAGCGCATGGGCGCGCGGGGCGTAACGCTTTACCCCGTTTTGAGCGCGGCCTACACGCTGCTGAAAGAAGCTGGGCGGCCCAATGTGTATTTAGAAGGGGAGCAAAACTTTTTAAACTATGCAGGAACGGAACAGAATATTAAAACCCTGTTAGAGTTTTTTGCCGATACAGAGGCCGTGAAGCAAGCCGTAAGCCCGAAAACCGACAGAACGACCGTTTTGCTGGGGGAGGACTTGGAAGACCATCCGATGCCGGGCTTATGCATTGTTTCCAAACGGTATGTAGCGGGCGGCGGCGCCACGGGCGCCATTGGAATTGTCGGCCCGATTCGGATGCCGTATCAAAAGATCATTCCGAGATTGGAGTACTTTTCACTGCTGTTAGGACAATGTATGTCCGGCGTGAACGGCGCCTCGTTTCGGGAACAATAGAGAGGAGAAGCACACAGTGGCACAAAACGAAGAGATTCTGCAAGAGCAGGAGCATTGCGAAGAGCCTGTGCAGGAGGTGCGCGAGCCGGAACAAGAGGCCGCGGAAGAAACGGCGGAAGTTAAAGAAGAAAATCCCTGCGCCGAACTGGAAAAGCAGCTGGCACAGACAAAAGACACGCTGCTGCGCACGGCGGCGGAATATGACAACTTCCGCAAACGCAGCCAAAAGGAGCGTGACGCGGCGTTCGGCAACGGCGTTTCCTTTGCAGTGGAAAAACTGCTTGGCGTGATTGATACACTGGAGCTTGCCGCCAACGCACAGACGGCGGACGAAGCGTACAAAAAAGGCGTGCTGATGACGCTGGACAAAGCGAAAGCTGCGCTGAAGGCTCTGAACGTGGAAGAAATTGAGGCGGAAGGCTTGCCCTTTGACCCGCAGTGTCACGCAGCTGTGATGCAGCAGCCCGCGCCGGAAGGCGTGGAGAGCGGCACGATTCTTGCCGTGATGCAGCGCGGATACCGCCGCGACGGAAAAGTAATTCGTCATGCGGCCGTCACCGTGGCAGAATAACACTTTTTTCATTGAAGCAACCAATTCCCGCATAACATTTTGCGAATACAAAAAATCAAACAACAAATTTAAGAGGAGTAATGACTTATGGGTAAAATTATTGGTATTGACCTTGGTACTACAAACAGCTGTGTTGCCGTGATGGAAGGCGGCGAGCCGGTTGTTATTGCAAACGCAGAGGGTGCACGCACCACGCCGAGTGTTGTCGGCTTTGCGAAAAACGGCGAGCGCTTGATCGGCCAGGTGGCAAAGCGTCAGGCCATTACAAACCCGGACCGCACGATTTCTTCTATCAAACGTCACATGGGCACTGACTACAAAGTGGAGATTGACGGCAAGAAATACACGCCGCAGGAAATCAGCGCCATGATTCTGCAAAAGCTGAAAGCGGACGCTGAGGCTTACCTCGGCGAGAAAGTAACGGAGGCTGTTATCACCGTTCCGGCTTACTTTAACGACAGCCAGCGTCAGGCAACGAAAGACGCCGGTGCAATTGCCGGTTTGGACGTAAAGCGTATTATCAACGAGCCGACCGCCGCTGCTTTGGCTTACGGCATGGATAAAGAGAGCGACCAGAAAGTGATGGTATACGACCTTGGCGGCGGTACGTTCGACGTTTCCATCATTGAGATGGGCGACGGCGTGACGGAGGTTCTGTCGACTGCCGGTGATACGCACCTCGGCGGCGACGACTTCGACAACCGCATTATCGACTGGCTGGCTGACGAGTTTAAGAAAGAGAACGGCGTTGACCTGCGCAGCGACAAGATGGCGGCTCAACGTTTGAAAGAAGCTGCTGAGAAGGCAAAGATTGAGCTGTCCGGTGTGGCTTCCACTCAGATCAACCTGCCGTTTATCACAGCGGATGCAAACGGCCCGAAGCACCTTGACACAACCTTGACTCGTGCAAAATTCAACGAGCTGACCGCTGACCTCGTCGAAAAGACGATGGTTCCCGTGCGTCAGGCTTTGAAGGATGCTGGACTGAACCCCGGCGATCTGCACAAGGTTCTCTTGGTAGGCGGTTCTACCCGTATCCCCGCTGTGCAGGATGCTGTGAAGGACTATATGAAGTGTGAGCCTTCTAAGGGCATCAACCCCGATGAGTGCGTGGCAATTGGCGCGTCCATTCAGGGCGGCGTGCTCGGCGGCGACGTGAAGGGCCTGCTGCTGCTGGACGTTACTCCGCTGAGCCTCGGTATCGAGACAATGGGCGGCGTTTGCACGAAGATCATTGACCGCAACACCACCATCCCCACCAAGAAGAGCCAGGTGTTCTCCACCGCAGCCGACAACCAGCCCGCAGTTGAGGTTAACGTTTTGCAGGGCGAGCGTGAATTTGCCCGCGACAACAAGAGCCTCGGTATGTTCAAACTGGACGGCATTGCACCCGCTCCTCGTGGCATTCCGCAGATCGAAGTTACCTTCGACATTGACGCGAACGGCATTGTGAACGTTTCTGCAAAAGACCTCGGCACCGGCAAAGAACAGCACATCACCATCACTTCTTCCACCAACATGAGCAAGGAGGATGTGGAGCGTGCTGTGAAGGAAGCTGAGCAGTATGCGGAGGAAGACAAGAAGAAACGTGAGGAAGTCGATGCACGCAACGCAGCCGACCAGATGGTATTCCAGACCGAGAAGGCACTGGGCGAGATGGAAGGCAAAATCAGCGACAGCGAGAAGAGCGACATTCAGGCAAAACTCGATGCACTGAAAGAGGCTTTGAAGGGTTCGGACATTGACGCCATCAAGGCAAAGCAGGAAGAACTGCAAAAGGCGTTCTACGCAGTGAGCGAGAAAATGTATCAGCAGGCTGCCCAGGCACAGCAGGCTCAGGGTGCAGCTGAGGATGCCGGCGCACAGAACAACAATGGCGGCGATGACAACGTTGTCGATGCAGAATACAAAGAAGTTTAATTGAAAAGTTTCATTCCGCTTTCGGTGAATTGACGAAAACGCGGCGGCAGGCGCATGGCAGAATTTGCAGTGCGTCTGCCGCGCCGAAGGCATTCGTGTTTTCGGGATTCGGTACGATGATGCAAAGCGGTTGGCAGAGCGTTTTGAAAGATGAGTTTTTTGTTCGGTTTTTGTGCAGAAGATTTGCTTTTGAAACAGCTTAAAACCAAAAGACAAGGGCGAGCGGCAAACGCGCGCCCTTATCCCGTAATTGAGAGAGTGAGAGTAAACATATGGCAGAAAAACGCGATTACTATGAGGTGCTGGGCGTTTCCAAGACCGCGTCGGACGATGAGATTAAAAGCGCTTATCGCAAATTGGCCAAAAAGTATCATCCTGACTTGAACCCCGGAGATAAAGAGGCTGAGGAGCGTTTTAAAGAAGTGGGCGAGGCCTACGAAGTGCTGAGTGATAAGCAGAAAAAGGCGCGGTATGACCAATTCGGCCACGCGGGTGTGGACCCGAACTATGGGGCAGGTGCAGGAGCCGGCGGGTTTGGCGGCGTAGACCTCAATGATATTTTGGGCGATTTGTTCGGCGGCTTTGGCGGTTTTGGTGGCTTTGGCGGCGGTGCAAGACGTGCTAACCCCAATGCACCCAGAAAAGGAGCGGATATTCGCGTCAGCTTGGTGCTGAGCTTTATGGAAGCGGTACACGGCTGTAAAAAGGTTGTGACCGTAAATACGCAGGACGTTTGTTCCGAATGCGGCGGTTCCGGTGCGGCGAAGGGCTCTACTCCCGAAACGTGTCCGGATTGTAAAGGTTCCGGCTTTGTTTCCGTGCAGCAGCGCACGCCGTTTGGTGTGATGCAGTCGAGCCAGCCTTGCCGCCGCTGTGCAGGAAAAGGCAAAATTATTAAAACGCCGTGCTCGAAGTGCCACGGAACAGGTAAGACAACCAGCAGCAAGCGCGTGGAGATTACCATTCCCGCGGGTATTGATGATGATCAGAATCTGCGTGTACAGGGTAAGGGCGATGCCGGAATCAATGGCGGCCCGAATGGTGATTTGATTGTCATTGTTACCGTGCGTCCTGACCCGATGTTTGAACGCGATCGCTACGACGTTCACGTTGTGGTGCCGATCACATACAGCCAGGCGGTTATGGGCGATGAGGTGGTTGTGCCGACCATTGACGGCAAAGTGCAGTATACCGTACCGGAAGGTACACAGAGCGGCACGACGTTCCGTCTGCGCGGAAAAGGTATTCAGTACGTTAACGGACGCGGACGAGGGGATCAGTATGTCCATGTGGAAGTGGAAATCCCCAAAAAGCTGACAAAGACGCAGAGAGAGGCGCTCAAGCACTTTGAGGAAACACTGAAAGAAGAAAACTATGAAAAGCGCAAGGGCTTTTTCAAGACCTTAAAGGAAAAGTTTGAGGGTAAATAAGCCAAGTTTCGCCGGTGGATAAGGATGCATCTGCCGGCGAATTGTTTTGTATGAGTATTTTTAAAACTAAGATAGAAAGAAGGTTTTTGTAGTATATATAATTACATTAAAACACAATAAAAGAATTGATGGTAAAAAGAGAGTTTTACAAGTGCGATATAAGGGTTAAGAAAGCATATTTTAAAAGAAAAAGGGGAAAAGTAATTTTTTTGAGAAAAAGGTGTTGACAAAGGCAGAAGAGCGTGGTATTATATTTAAGATATCCGGTGAGGACGCGGCGGAACGCTGAAAATGCGGTGAGAGAAACGGCCGAGAGG
>LBJMC04202__coassemble_114_pt1 | contig 120712 bp, 113 predicted proteins | sample LBJMC04202__metabat2_low_PE_025 | metagenome-assembled genome bin LBJMC04202 | reverse complement strand
GGGTTTCACCCGTCTGTGCAAAACCCCCGGCTTCGCCGGGGGATATTTATTGTATCGTAGGAGAAATTTGAAGGCTCAATTGATATGTGCTCTAAGGATTGATTGCTCTCAAGCCAGTCAAGAGCAGGGGGAATCGTATTCTTAAAGCTTTAATATGGGGAAAGCCGGTGGCATTTAAGCGCTGGCTTTTTTATTTATGGGAAGTTTATTATGCTGCCGCTCTGCCGCTTTTAGGAGCGATAAATGGAAAACGGATTACCTATTGCTTTGTTTTTATCGCGAAGCAAAAGCCTGCTTGATCGTACCAATATGTGGCTTTTTATGAAAACTGTATGCCGCAGCAAGGGCGGAAGCGAAAAAAGTGGTTCCTCATACTCTTCGTCATTTGTTTGCCCTTTCCTTTCGTCGTCGGCATAAGGATATTGTTCAGCTGGCAGATGTTTTAGACCACAGTAGCGCAGGCACAGCCGGTATTTATACTTTAACCTCCGGCGTTCAGCAGCCGGGCCGGCCGGAAAGAGTGTATCTGGCGGTACGACAAGAAAGAAAGCCGCCTTATCAGCCTTGAAATACTGCGTAATTCGCATCATAAAAAAGCTTTATTTATAGGGTTAAAGTGCAAAAAACGCACTGAAAAGCTTTTTTTTATTTTCGTGATTTTATACAAAATTGATGCTTGTTTCCTTGTGCAAAAACACAGTACCATATATTTATTTGTTGCAGTTCTGCTTTTTATCAATATTGCCGGCGTCTTTAAGGTGTACAGCGATTTATCAAATGCAGCAGATAAACTGATGCGCAGTGCGGAACTGTCTGGACGTACAGACCTTAATGCTCAGATTGAAGCGCTTCGTGAAGATACCGGATTGGATTTTTTTGTGTCCTGGGAAGGAACTGAATATGTTTCCGGCACGCAGCGTGTACAGCTGAATAGCGATATCCGCCTGCACCTGTGGGTGACACATGAAATGAAGCTCTATAATTTTCCAACATATGAACTTACGCTGAATGTACGACGTTCAGGCACAAGTGAGTTTTACTATAAATGAGGGATGAAAAATGATTAGGCATTTGCAGAATGACCGCGGCGGAGCAGGCCTTCTGCTAGGAATTTTTGTGACTGTATTTATTTTAATGCTGATTTCCGCGTTATTTCAAAATTATGCGGTGTTGGCATCTGTAAACACCGTCCATGCAGCAATGGAAAAGGCGGCGCTTACTGCCATCGCACGACAGACAGAGCAAACCTATCAATCCAAGAGAGAATCCTATCATGGAGCGTATTCATCTGAGGACGGAAGCGGCTGGGATGCAGAGTTAATGTATCCGGATGCTGTGTCACAATTGAAGGAGATGTTGGAAGTACAGCGTCAGGCGAACAAGCTTGTAAAATATGACGACGCCGGGAAAATGCTTTATCAGCTGAGCAATATTTCACTTGAGCTGGATAATCCAGACTTCCAGTCGGAAGATGCACCTTTGCAGGCGATTGTATCTTTGGATTTTGAAATGCCATTAAAGCTCGGTACGATTGAACGGCCTATACAGGTTCATTTAAAAGTGACCGCTGAAAATAAGACAAAGTATTGACAGCCGTATCGTTGCAAACAGAATGGGAATATGATATAATTTTAATAGATAAGGAAGCAGTGTGAGTGTCCAAATAACACACCCCCGGAGGTCGCAACTCCGGGGCTTTTCTATTCCGTTCTGAGTGGCCTTTGTCCGGCTAATCGCAGATGCAGCAGGCAGCTGCACTTGCCTCAACAGATAAGGAGATATCTTACGATGGATGTTTTGTTGAAAAAAATTGATTTGTATAAAGAGCAGTTGGATCACTGCCGCCCCTTTGAACCACCTATGCTGGAGCAGCTGCGTGATTACTACCGAATCGGTTTAACCTATGCCAGCAATGCATTAGAGGGAAATACGCTGACCATTAGCGAGACAAAGGTTGTGTTGGAGGACGGAATAACCGTCGGTGGAAAGCCGCTGAGAGATGTGTATGAAGCTGTCGGTCACGGGGATGCCTATGACCACATGTTTTCTCTGTTACATCAAAAAGACATTACAGTGAATGATATTTTTGAACTGCACAAGCTTTTCTATCAGCGCATTGACCCACAATCAGCAGGGTGCTGCCGCAGCCATGATGTAATCGTAACGGGTTCAACTTATACCTTCCCTTCTCCCGATGAACTTCCTGAAAAGTTGGAGGAGCTTGGAATCTGGATGAAAGAAGCGCGCTATAAACTGCATCCGGTGGAGTATGCCGCATGGCTTCATCTGCTCTTTGTGAGTATTCACCCTTTTGCTGATGGTAACGGACGAACTGCACGCCTTGCAATGAATTTGGCATTGATCCAGCGAGGGTATCAAATGGCGGTTGTACCGCCGGCCAGTCGGGCGGAGTATCTGTCTGCCATCGCACGATATCAGCATCGCGGCGATGCGTCTGTTTTCTGTCAATTCATTGCGGAACAGGTATTGGAAAATGAGCGTGACATGATGCGGATGCTGCACATCCCTCTACAGCAAGCTCCTGCAATTGAGCCATAACTTTATAAAGGAAAAATCAGGGTACACGAGCAGTAGGTGTCGTGTACCCTTTCTTTTTAGGAGGTTTTCAGCATGAGTTTTACAAAACGCAGGCTATTTGATACACTGAAAAGGCTCAAGAAAGGCGTGCTTTTCAGTATGATAGAATGGATTGTTTCCTTTGTATTTGCGGTGTGTGCCGCCTTTGTATATTTAAAGACTTGGCACAAACAGATCTCTCCCCTGTTCACCGTATCAAGGCTCTTTGGTACAATTCACCAGGGTGTGAATCAGGAAGGAAGAAAAATCATCCGCGCTCACCGGGCAAAATATGCGGAAAAATCTTTGGATACAAAGCTCAACGGGATGGGACGTTTGTTTCTCAGCAAATGTCGGAGCTTTTACCTTTGTTAGAAGTAAACCGGACATATCGTGCACATACCCATGTTAAGCTGCTGTTTGAAAAAACTCACCGCGACGGCAAAATCACAATTTGCAAAATGAGAAAAACAAGGAAACGCTGGCTGCTTACGGAGGCCGTTGTACTACTGGGGTTTCGGGATACATTTCGTATCCTTCTCTCTAAGGAGTATCGCTGCCGTCTTTACAAGCAATTTTACAAAATAACATTTACAAAGAAATAAGGAGGGGCTTTCCGTGAAGATTTACAGGTATATGAAATCACTTGATTTAAAGCGGGAATATTACATACAGCTTTCCTTGAGAATTGCTGCTGCGGCTTTGGGTGTCGCAGCAGCTTTTTATTTTGCCTGTCCCCTTGCTTCGTTCGGCGCAATTAGCTTCTGTGTTTTTTGGTATTACTATCACAGGATACAGCAAAGCGGCTCTTGAGAAGATGTCACCCTGCATAAAGCACACCGGGCAGAATGTCCGAGTTGCCATTATATTCTTCTGTTTCCGGCACAAATGATACAAGTTCGATAGAGTCATTTGAAATTTGTGCGGTATCAATGATAATCCCGGTCGCCCCTTCCGTAATTGTTTCATACCCGGCCGCCTCGTTTTCGCCGGGGAATACATAAATTTTAGAAAAATAAATTCGGTAGCGTGTTGCGTCGTCCGTTGTAATTTTCTCAATGAGGTAATCTTTCGATGCATCGGTTTCATAGATGCCGATGCGCGCCGCGGGGCCGTCCTTTTCAAAGGTATCTTTTGCAAAGCTGATACCAACACGGTTATCCTCGGTTTTTGCCGCCCAAGTGGTTTGTTTTCCGTCCCCGTTGATCTCACTGGCACCAAGCTTATCCATCCATTCAAGGGTTTCTTTTTCATCCAGCGTGCGCCAGCCATCATCCGGTGCAGATGTGCTGGAAGCTTCCAAAACAGCTTCGGACGAAGAGGATACCGCTGGTTTAGAAACAGATGATGTCTGGCCGGTAGACTGTGCGATGCCGGCTGCTGTGCAAGCGGCTAAGCTCCCCGCCAGAGCAAGAGCGGCAATGAAGGAAAGCAGCGGTTTCATAAAATATCCCCCTAATTGAAAAACGATAGAAATAAACTTGCCCTCATTATAAATGGTCCGACATGGCTCTGCAAGCTTTAATTTGCAGATAAACCGCAATCTCAAGGACCATCAGAAATCCTCTTGCGAGGCAAACAGAAAAGCGGTACAATAAACGTAAGTAGACGGCATCGTCAAAATGTTTGGGAAAGAAGGAATTTTGCATGCACAGTTTTGTTTATTACAGCCCTACGAAAGTCGTTTTCGGAAAAGACACACAAAAGCAGGCGGCGAAACTTGCCAAGGAGTTCGGAGCATCGCGTGTCATGATTGTTTACGGCTCCGGCAGTGTAGTGAGAAGCGGGCTTTTGGCGGAAATTGAAGCAATTATGGCGCAAGAGGAGATTCCCTGCTGCACATTGGGCGGCGTACAGCCGAACCCGCGCACAGCACTGGCGCGTGAAGGTGCAAAACAGGCTGTTGAGTTTGGCGCAGACTTTATTTTGGCCGTGGGCGGCGGCAGTGTCATCGACACGGCGAAAGCCATTGCGCACGGCGCGGCAACTCCTGACGTAGATTTGTGGGAGTACTGGAAAGGCACAAAAACCGTAGAGCGCAGCCTGCCGGTCGGTGTGGTGCTGACGATTTCTGCGGCGGGAAGCGAAACGAGCGATTCCGCTGTTTTGACCGATGAGGAAAGCGGAACGAAGCGCGGCATCAACACGCCGTTTAATCGTCCGCGTTTTGCCATTATGAACCCGGAACTGACCTACACGCTGCCGCGTTATCAGGTGGCGTGCGGCGTAGTCGACATTATGATGCACACGATGGACCGCTATTTCAACCCCGTGAAAGGCAACGATTTGACAGATGCATTCGCCGAAGCACTTTTGCGCACCGTAATGAAATATGGCGTAACCGCAGTGAACAATCCGCACGATGAGCAGGCGATGAGCGAATTGATGTGGTGCGGCAGTGTATCACACAACGGTTTGACCGGCCTTGGCGGTTTAATGGACTTCTGCCCGCACAAACTCGGCCATGAGCTGAGCGGCCGCTTCGATGTGGCACACGGCGCGAGCCTGTCTGTCATGTGGGGGGCATGGGCAAAATACAGCCGCTCTGAGCACCCGGAACGCTTTGCGCAGTTTGCGAAAGAAGTGCTTGGCATCAGTGAAACTGACATTGAACGCGCGGGCGAAATGGCAATTGAAGAAGTGGTGAATTATTTCCGCAAGCTGGAAATGCCGACGAGCTTCACGGAGCTTGGCATTGGCGTACAGCCGGAAGAAGTGCTGCAAGACATGGCAATGCGAGCCACACGCGGCGACACCATTCAGCTGGGCAGTTTCCGTCCGCTGAATGCGCAAAGAGCACTTGAGGTGTATCGATTGGCGAACCATTAAATAAAGGCGAACGGTACTGTCAAAGCTTTTCGTTTGTGAGAAAGCCGCTTTTCGGTATTCTTTCAATCAAACTGTGAATAGGATATCATGCCATTAAGCGAAAAAGACAAAAGTATCCAAATGACACGAAAAGCCCCCGGAGGTCGCATCTTCGGGGGTTTCAGCGTCTTTTCCTGTTGTTTTTGCAGGCAGAATACATATAGGCGTGCGGCCAGTACGCACAGCCTTTTTCTATGGAGAAATGATGTTAATGGATACCAAACAGATCGTTTAATAAGGGAATCACGTTTATCAGCGGTTCCTCATAGGGATGAATTTCTTTGATAATTTTTAAGGCTTCCTCTACGCAATTGAAAGGACAGCGCACCTCTAATCTATATTCCTGACCGCAGCATAGCTCGTCGATTTTTCCCTGGAAAGGGTGGCTGCCCACTTCGGGCTTCCATGTTCCCGACACCTCAGAATACGAAGAAACATGACTATAAGCGCCAACATTGCACGCGCCGATTTGCGACAATGCCGAAATGAGCGGCTGTATATAGTCTTTCGGCGTATAAATTTCTAATTTGACCTGTTTCACTTTAAGCTCCTTTCCTATCTGGTGTCTGTTCTTCAAAGAAGAAAAAGGCAAAGCAAGAATTTAAGTGATAACAAAAACGGCAAGCCCAATGGGCTTGCCGTTTGGAGCTGGTGGACGGATTCGAACCCCCGACCTGCTGATTACAAATCAGCTGCTCTACCAGCTGAGCTACACCAGCGCGACACAAATTGTCAACAAGGGATATTATACAGAAAATATGCTGTTTTGTCAACACTTTTTCCGTTTTAAATTTTTTGCTGCTTGGTGTTACACGCTGAGAAAAAGTAAAAAAGAGAAGCAACCGGCTGTAAGCGCCGCCGCTTCTCTTTTAACAGTCAAATATGAGTACCGAACAGGATTTTATTCACAGGCAGCTTTGAACTCTGTCCAAACACGCACGTGCTCTTCGTCGGCTTCCGGGGTGATATTCTGGATCATCTCCATCTTGTCGGCAGTGAAATCTTCCGGCAGGGTCAGGAACGGACGATATTCTTCGGAAATCAGCGCGTCCGCTTCTTTATTGGTGCTGTAATAGCCGATATACTCAAAGCACTGTTTTGCAACTTCCGGACGCAGGATATAGTTAATAAATTCATGTGCTTCGTCGGGATGCGGTGCGGCGGAGGGGATAAACTGCGCCATAATGCCGAAGCCTAAGCCCTCTGTGGGGTAAACAACCTTCAAATCCGGGTTAGCCATGCAGGCCAAAGTCACTTGGCTGGTATACATCACGGCGGCGGATACTTCGCCGGAAAGCAGATCGTCCTGCACGTTGCTGTCTTTAATCAGGCGGATATTCGGCGCAAGCTCCAGCAGTTTCTCGCCTGCTTTGGCAATCGTGGCGGTGTCCGTTGTGTTATAGCTTTCGCCCATCACTTTCAGCGCCATGCCGTTCACAACGCGGTAGTTGCCGATGACTGCCAGAGAGTCGGCAAGGCCGGCATCCCACAGGTCGGCATAGCTTGTGATTTCTACATCAGTCAAGGTGGGGTCATATACAATTGTCTGCACGCCCGAACCATAGGGAACGGTGTAAGCGTTCTCCGGGTCAAAAAACTGGCCTTGGAACAGCGGGTTTACATTGCCCAAATTCGTCAGCTTTTCTTTGTCAAGCTCCTGCACAAGACCCTCGGAAATAGCAGCTTCGATAATATAATCGTCTGCGATGACAACGTCATAATCGCCGCCTTTGGCCGCGGCAAGCTTTGCCAGCATGGTTTCATCGGTGTCAAACGCCGTAAAGTTGACACGGATACCCGTTTCCTGGGTGAATGCATCCAAAACTTCTTGCGGGAACATATTTTCCCAAGTGAACAGGTTCAGCTCACGGTCAGCGGTGGCAGTGGCCGAAGCAGAGCTTGCAGTGCTTGCCGTGCTGCCGGATGCGGTGCCGGACGAACTGCTTGCAGATGTGCCGGAACAACCGGCCAAAAGCCCTAGTGTCAGCGACAGGGCGGAAATTGCAGAAATCATACGTTTCATATCTTCGAATCCCTCCGTCAGAAAAAATAAACAGGCGCACATTTTAAAATGTGTGCTTTTCTTCAAATGAAATCATACTTGTTAAGTATACGTTTTTTTGAAGGGAAATACAAGACATTCCGTTAAATTTTTTTATTTTGTTACGAATCAAGGACGGTTTTTATTTTTGAAAGTTCCGCAAAGGCTTTCCGCATTCGATAAAATGACTGTGCAAGAGCATTCATTTATGTTACAATAACAAGAAAAGGTGGTGGAAGGATGGCAAGATTATTGGTACTCGGTGCGGGCGGCTATGGCCGAACCGTAGCGGAAGCTGCTGCGGGTTTGTTTGAAGAAATTGCCTTTTTAGACGACCGGGCGGCGGCTGCGCTGGGGCCTTGTGTCGATTATGAAAAATGGAAAGGAATTTATCAGTACGCCTATCCGGCCTTCGGAAATAATGAGCTGCGCAGGAAGTGGCTGGAGGTGCTGGAGCAGGCTGGCTTTCAGCTTCCGGTGATTGTCCATCCGCGCGCATGGGTGAGCCCTTCGGCCGTTACGGAGCCGGGGAGTGTTGTGCTTGCGATGGCGTGTGTCGGCGCGGCAAGCCGTGTGTGCCGCGGCGCGATTATAAACATGGGTGCACTCATTGACCATGACTGTGTGGTTGGCCCCTGTGTTCATGCCGGGCCGGGTGCAGTTGTGAAAGCGGGCAACCATTTAGAGCCGGGCGAAAAGGTGGAATCCGGCGAGGTGCGCGAGCGCAAAGAATATGTGGCGTGTACGCCGAAAACAAACGATTAAAGGGGCTTTTTTATGTCAAAGCTGTTAATTATTGGCGCAGGCGGTTTGGGCCGCATGATTGGTGAAGTGGCCGAAGCACAAGGGTGCTTTGAAAAAATTGATTTTCTCGACGATGCCGTTCGAGGCGAGCATGTTGTGGGAAAATGCGCCGATTATACCGTGTTGAAAAAGGACTATGAGCAGGCGGTGGCCGCTTTCGGTGATAACCGGCTGCGCCTTGCATGGACCAAGCGGCTTTTGGAGGCGGGTTATGACGTGCCCTGCATCATTCATCCTACGGCTGTCATCAGCCCTTCGGCAGAGCTGGGAGAGGGCTGTTTGATTTTGCAAAGCGCCATTGTCAACACGCACGCAAAGCTGGGAATGGCCTGTCTTGTGAATTCCGGCGCGGTCGTGGATCACGATGCAGTGCTCGGACGTGCGGTGCACGTCAATTTGCAAACGGTTGTAAAAGCGTGGGCAAAGCTGCCCACCGTTCGGCGCACCGAAGCTGCGGATGTGGTTTACGCCGAACGCCGCGCGATTGACGGTGTGAATGACCGTAACTTGGAAGATGCACTTTTCGAGTTTAAGCTGGGCGAAGTGGCAAGTTATGTGAAGCCCTTCGGTTCCGGGCATATCAACGATACCTACGCGGTGTATATCAATGAAAACGGTGCAGAGGAGCTGCGCTATGTGATTCAGCGCATCAATACCGAAGTGTTTAAAAAGCCCCGCGAAGTCATGGAAAACATTTTCGGCGTGACGGAGTTTTTGCGCCGCAGAGCGCTGGAGCGCGGCGGCGACCCTGACCGCGAAACACTCAACTATATCAAAACACGCACAGGCGACAATTATTTTGAGGATGCAGACGGCGGGCCGTGGCGCTGCTACAACTTTATCCCGGATTCCATCTGCATTGAAAGCGTGCGCAATCCGCAGGATTTTTACAACTCTGCGAAGAGCTTCGGCGGATTTTTGCGGGAGCTCGGGGAGTATCCTGCAGACACCCTGCATGAAACGATTGAAAAATTCCACGATACCCGAAAGCGCTACGCGGATTTTGAGCGTGCGCTGGAGCGGGATGTGAAAGGCCGCGCAAAGCACTGCCGCCGCGAAATTGAGTTTGTGCAGCGCCACCGCGGCGACTGTGCCGTTTTAATGGATTTATTGGAGCACGGGGAGCTGCCGCTTCGCGTGACGCACAATGACACGAAGCTTAACAATATTTTGTTCGACGAAAAAACGGGCGAGGGCCTTTGCGTCATTGACCTTGACACCATTATGCCCGGCCTTGCGCTGAACGACTACGGCGATTCCATTCGTTTCGGCGCATCGAGCGCCGCCGAGGATGAGCCGGATTTGGATAAAGTTCACTTTGTGCCGGAGCTGTTTGAAGCGTACACTAAAGGCTATTTGGAAGCGGCGGGCGATGTGCTGACCGCGAAAGAAAAAGAGTATTTGCCGTGGGGCGCAAAGCTGATGACGCTGGAATGCGGCATCCGCTTTTTGACCGACTACTTGCAGGGGGACACTTATTTTAAAGTGTCGCGCCCGAAGCAAAATTTAGAGCGTGCGCGCACCCAGTTTAAGCTGGTGGACGACATGGAGCGCGCATGGCAGCAAATGCAGCAGATTGTAGCAAAGTACTGCAAAGGGGAGGTATAACAATGAGAATTGAAACGAAATGCTTAAAAGAGGGGTATCATCCGAAAAACGGCGAGCCGAAAGCACTGCCGATTTATCAAAGCACGACTTATGTTTATGATTCTGCCGAGCAAATCGGCAATCTGTTTGACCTGAGCGAAGCGGGACACATGTATTCGCGCATTTCGAACCCGACGGTCGATGCGGTGGAGCAGAAGATTGCCGCTTTAGAGGGCGGCGTGGGCGCGCTGTGCACCACTTCCGGCCAAGCCGCCGTTTTGCTGGCGGTGCTCAATCTTTGCAGTGCCGGTGACCATGTGGTGGCGGTATCCACCATTTACGGCGGAAGCATCAACCTGCTGGGCGTAACGCTCAAACGCATGGGTATTTCCTGTACATGGGTAGACCCCAATGCCGCGCCCGAGGAGCTGGACAAAGCATTCCGGCCAAACACCAAGCTGGTGTTTGGTGAAACATTGGCGAATCCCGCTTTAACGGTGCTCGATATTGAAAAGTTTGCCCGTGCGGCGCACCGCCATGACGTGCCGCTCGTCGTCGACAACACATTTGCGACGCCGGTTCTCTGCCGCCCGTTTGAGTGGGGCGGGGACATTGTGGTTCACTCGACCAGCAAATATATGGACGGCCACGCCGTGCAAATCGGCGGCGTGATTGTTGATTCCGGGAAATTTGACTGGACGAGCGGCAAATTCCCCGACCTTTGCACTCCGGACGAAAGCTACCACGGTGTGGTCTACACGGAACAATTCGGCGCGGCGGCTTATATTACCAAAGCGCGTGTTCAGCTGATGCGTGACTTCGGCGTCTATCCTTCCGCGCAGGCCGCCTTTTTGCTCAATCTCGGCTTAGAAACGCTGCCGGTGCGCATGGAGCGCCATTGCAGCAATGCTTTGCGCGCTGCCCAGTTCTTGCAGGCTTCGGATAAGGTGGAAAGCGTGAACTATCCCGGCTTGCCGGAAAGCCCCTACCACGCTTTGGCGCAAAAGTATCTGCCGGGCGGATGCAGCGGCGTGATTTCGTTCTGCGTGAAGGGCGGACGCGATGTGGCGGTACGCTTTATCGACCATGTACAGATGATTAACAACCTTGTTCATGTGGCGGATATCTGCACCTGCGTATTGCACCCGGCTTCTTCCACTCATCGTCAGCTCACGGACGAACAGCTGGTAGCCGCAGGCATTACACCGGGCTTAATTCGTCTGTCTGTCGGTTTGGAGCACATTGATGACATTCTGGCCGATTTGCAGCGTGCGTTGGATGCCGTTTAAAAAATGAACCGGCTAAAGTGAGAAAACAAAAACAGGCATATGACCGCAAAGGTCATGTGCCTGTTTTACTTTAGGGAAGATTCGGGGGAAAGGGATTTCAGCGTTTCGGCTCAGCCCTCAAAGCTGCGTCCTGCCTGAAAATCCTCTTCCAGCTTCTGCATCGTTTCCGGCTTCAAATTGCGCTCGGCAAACGGATATACCGCCCCGTTTTCTTTCGCAATATGACGGCGCAGAAGATACACATACTCCATCGTATGTGCCAAAACGTCGAGCTTTGCGTCTGCACTTTTGGTTTCCTCATACGCTTGCACGGCCTTTTCCAATTCGCTGACCGTCAAACGCGCCATGTCGTGCTCTACGAGCATGCCGTGCTGTACCAAATTTTCTGCCGCCGGGCCAAGCTCTTTCACCATCGCGCGGAACAAAAGACGTTCTTCTTTTTGATGATGCTCTTTGTCGGCGTATTCGCGAATATGGCGAATGGCGTCGTGAAATTCCTGCGCATTAAAGGTACCGTGCTCCATCAGTGCAACACATTTTTGCTGAAGGGTTTCGATAAAGGCGGCAATCTTCTCGTGTTCATCATACAGCGTTTCCATCAAAGTCATGATTCCTGCTCCTTTTTGATTTCAAATTGTGTTTCAGACGGGCGGTTTTGCACAAAGCCTTTTTCGTCGCAGTAAGCGGCCTGCCAGGCGCTGCGCACCATTAAATAAAGCGGGGTTTGCGGATGCATGCGGCTGTCAAGGGCAATACAAAGCGTGTCGCCGTCGATGCGCACCGCACAGCCGCCGTCACAGGGCATGCCGTCGAGCCAGTAACGCTCCAGCTGCTGCCAAAGCGCGGCAACATCCTCTGCCGGGCATGCTGTTTGTGCGGCGTTTCGGCCAAGCGCGGCGGCATACTGCACCGCTTCGGTGCTTTTCTCGTTCAAAGCGCTGAGCACCGCACCCAGCTGTGCCTGCGCATGATTGACAAGCGTGCTCAGTGAGCCGTGAATATTGCCAAGGTCTAAAATTTCTTCCAAAGCGCCCTGCGCAAGCGGGTATTCTTTTGCGGCTTTGCAAAAAATATCTTCGCAGCCGAATTGCTGCGCCAAAGCCTCGGCAATCGATGCCGTATGCTTTGCTTTATCGTACATTTTATAATGAATAGGGCCTAAAACAAGGCTCATAAACCGGTCCTCCTCAGATGGAAATTGTGCGCCAACTCGATTGACTTTTCACTGTGATTATACTAGAATGAAAGCAAACTGTATGTTGGATATACAACGCAAAGGAGTTTCTTGCTATGGATGCCGCACTGCTGCAAAAAAGTCCGCTCTTTGACGGAATTACAACAGAGGAAATCGAGCGTCTTCTGCACTGTTTGGGCGGGCGCATCAAACGTTATGCAAAGGGAGATTTTATTTTTCATGCGGGCACTGTGCTGCGTCAAATTGGGCTTGTCGTCAGCGGGAAGGTACAAGTGGTAAAAGAGGATTACTGGGGAAATCGGCTGATTTTTTCCAGCATGGAGCAGGGGCAGCTGTTTGGGGAGTCCTACGCCTGCCTTCCTCGGGAACCGCTGGAAGTGAGCATTGTTTCGGCGGCAGACTGCGAGGTGCTGTTTTTAGATTTAGAGCACGCGATTTCCGTGTGCAGCTGTGCCTGCGGGTTTCACATGCGCCTCATTCGCAATTTAATGACGATTTTGGCAAAGCACAATCTCAATTTAACGCGCAAAGTACAGCACATGGGCCAAAAAACAACGCGGGAAAAACTGCTGGCTTACTTGTGGTCAATTTCGCAGAAAGAACAATCGCAGGAATTTGATATTCCTTATAACCGGCAGGAGCTGGCGGACTACTTGGCGGTGGACCGCAGCGCAATGTCGGCCGAGCTGAGCCGCATGAAGACGGAAGGTCTATTAGAATTTCACAAAAACCATTTTCGTTTAACGGAACATTCCATGGAAGATTTTTAAATATTGGAAAATGCGGTGCGTCTGCGCCGCTGGGCATGGCATGAAAAGGAGGAAATCAAATGAAACATTTACTCGAAATTTGCGTAGACTCCGTGGAGTCTGCCAAAAATGCCCAACAGGGCGGAGCCGACCGTTTGGAGCTGTGCAGTAATTTGATTATCGGCGGCACTACGCCCGACCCTGCGCTCATTCGGCTGGTAAAGCGGGAGGTAAATATTCCTGTGCGTGTTTTACTGCGCCCGCGTTTCGGTGATTTTTGCTTTACCGATTACGAAAAGGAAATGCAGCTCATGCAGATTGAGCAGTGCCGGCAGCTGGGCGCAGACGGCGTTGTCGTGGGCGCTTTACTGCCGGACGGAAATTTGGACGAAGAATTTTTACGCGCGTGTGCTGCGGCGGCGAAAGGAATGGGGCTGACGATGCACCGTGCTTTTGACGTTTGCGCCGATGCCGAGCGGGCTTTGGAAACGGCAGTTTCCATCGGCTTTGACACCATCTTAACTTCGGGCCAAGCGGCAAAGGCCCCGGCGGGCAAGGATTGTCTTGCAAAGCTTTGCAGGCAGGCCGAGGGCCGCATCACCATTATGGCGGGCAGCGGTGTGAACCCGGATAATATGCCAAAGCTGGCCAAAGCGGGTATTTGCACGTTCCATTTTTCGGCAAAAAAGTGTGCGGAAAGCCCGATGCAGTACCGCGCCGAGGGAATTCCCATGGGCCTGCCCGTGGCTGACGAATATCTGCGCGAGTATACGGATGCGAGTGAGGTTGCAAGAGCAAAAAAAGTTTTATCTGAGCTGTAACTGCTGCGCGGCGCACACGAAAACAAGCCGTGAAGGATACATGAAATATACATAAAGTAAGAAAAATTTTGTAGTTTGCACAAAATTTTATCATTTTTTATATGGAACTGTCTAAAAAACAAGACAAAACAAGTTTTTCAATTGACAGATTGCACAAAGCTTGCTACACTGTAATTGAACAAAACAGTGGGTTGTTACTGTACGGCAGGCAAGACCATACCTTGAGCGTTCGGCTGTATCACAGCTGCTTTGGGTGTGGTCTTTTTTAATTTCCGGCAAGAAATGTCTTTAGGGAGCATACATAATGAGAGTAACGAAAACAATCAATAATAATGTGGTGTGCTGTGTAGATGATGCCGGGCGTGAGGCCATTGCCATGGGGCGTGGCTTGGGATTTACCCTGAGGGCGGGCGCTTATTTGGACGAAGCGCATGCGGAAAAGATTTTCCGTATGGATACCAGCGAGGAGCAGCGCCGTTTGAGCGATTTGTTTTCGCGCTTAGACCCCCAGCAGATTGAGCTGTGCAGCAAGATTGTCGACCATGCGGCTGAAGATTTAGGCAGGCGGCTTTGCCCCAGCATTTATCTGACGTTGACCGACCACTTATGTTTTGCGCTGGAGCGCCTGAGGGACGGAGAAGTGTTTCAAAACCCGCTTCTTGCCGAAGTACGCACTTTTTATCCGCGGGAATATGCCGTTGGCAAGTACGCCTTGGCGCTTTTGCAGCAAACGTTGGGCGTCAGCTTTCCCGATGATGAGGCGGCAAGTATTGCCATGCACATTGTCAACGCCGAATATGAAAATTCGATCAGCAATACACTGCGCATCACGCAGGCACTGCACGATATCGTCAGAACGCTGAAAGGCTGGCCGGGGCTGGGATTTTCCGACGAAACCAATTTTTACGACGAGTTTACGGTGCATTTGAAATTTTTGGTGTTTCGGGCCTTTTCCGGCAAGTGTCAAACGCAGGAAGATGCGCCGTTTGTCCGCGCGGTGCGTCGGTGTTATCCGATGGAGTTTCATTGTGTAGAGCAGATTACCGAGGGGCTTTCAAAACGAAGCGGAGCACAGCTGCCCGATGCGGAACTGGCGCATTTGGCAGCGGCGCTGCACCGCACTTGTGTACGCCCGTCAAAGCAAAAGAAAGGATGAGGTATGATGGGATTTTTTGATAAGCTTTTTTCTTCAAAACAGCAGGATTTTATTTTAAAAAGCCCGGTGAAAGGGCAGGCGGTTCCGCTCAGTGAAGTGAGTGACCCGACGTTTGGCGAAGGCATTTTAGGTCAAGGCGTGGCAATTAAGCCGGGCGCAGACCGCGTTTGCGCTCCGTGCGACGCAGTTGTCGAAATGATGTTTGACACCGCACATGCCGTTTCCCTGAAGGCGGAAAACGGCGCCGAAGTACTGATTCACGTCGGTTTGGAAACCGTTTCTTTAAAAGGCGAGCACTTCAAAGCGCTCGTGAAATCCGGCGATCATGTCACGGCAGGCCAGCCTTTAATTGAGTATGAGCGCAAGGCGCTGGAGGAAAAAGGGTTTGATACCATTATTCCCGTTGTCATTTGCAACACAGATTCGTTTGAGCATGTGACTGCTGTAACAGGCGAAGTCAATGAAGGCGACGAAATTTTAAAAATCGGTCAGAAAAAATAAGCCGGCATTTGCAACGCCTTTTAAAAGCAAAGAAAGAACAGTTTCGCCGTTTTAAAACGATTTTTAGAGAAAATTTGTTTTGCCAAAGCGGCGCATGGGCCTGCACAAAGGAGTGAGAGCATGAAACAAGGAACAGGAAAAGCCGTTTATCCGGGCATTGCCATTGGGCCGGTGTATGTTTATCAAAAAGCGGCGGCGCCCGTTCAGGCACAAAGCTGTGGTGCCGAAAAGGAAAAAGCAGCCTTTGATGCCGCGTGTGAAACGGCAAAGGCACAGCTTGCCGCGCTTTACGAAAAAGCCGCGAAAGAGCTGGGCGAGGAGCATGCACAGATTTTTGATGTACAGCGCATGATGCTGGAAGACCTCGACTTTTTGGAGGATGTAGAAGCCAGAATCAACAGCGGGACCGCTGCCGTGCAGGCTGTGCATGAAACCGGCGAAATGCTCGCCGCCGTATTTGCCGGAATGGAGGACAGCTATTTGCAGGCGCGTGCCGCGGATATGCGCGACATTGCGGCCCGCGTTGTGAAAGTGCTGTCGCCCGAAGAAGCGGCATTTACCATGGATGAGCCGGGCATTTTGGTGGCGGATGACTTAAACCCCAGCGAAACGGTGCAGCTGCCGAAAGATAAAATTCTGGCGTTTGTAACAAAAGGCGGTTCGCTGAACAGCCACACCGCCATTTTAGCGCGCATGATGAATCTGCCTTCTTTGGTTCAGGCAGATTTGGAGCCGGACGAAGCACTCAACGGGAAAATCATGATTGTAGACGGCAAAAAGGGCTGCTACTGGCTGGAGCCGGACGAGAAAACGCTGGAGGAAAAAACAGCACAGCAGGCAAAAGAGCAAAAAGAAAAGCAGGCGCTGGAAGCCTACCGCGGCAAGCCGACCGTGACAAAAAAAGGCCAGACGGTTAAACTTTACGCGAATATCGGCAAACCCGAGGATGTGAAAGCTGTGCTGGAGGGCGACGCGGAGGGCGTCGGCTTGATGCGAAGCGAGTTTTTGTATTTGGGACGCACCGATTTCCCCACGGAGGAAGAGCTGTATGAAGCTTACCGCGACGTGGTGGTCGGCTTGCAGGGCCGCCCGGTTGTCATCCGCACGCTTGATATCGGCGCGGATAAACAGGTGGATTACTTCGGCTTAGAGCACGAGGAAAACCCGGCGCTGGGCTACCGCGGCATTCGCATTTGTCTGACGAGGGACGACATTTTCCGCCCGCAGATGCGCGCCATTTACCGCGCGGCGGCACTCGGGAAAGTGTACGCGATGTTCCCCATGATTATCTCTGTGCAGGAAGTGCGCAAAATCAAAGCGTTCTGCGAAAAAATTCAGGCGGAGCTGAAAGTCGAGGGTCTGCCCTGCGGTGAGGTAGAGCTGGGCATTATGATTGAAACACCCGCCGCCGCCGTTATTAGCCGCGAGCTGGCGAAAGAAGTGCAGTTTTTCAGTGTCGGCACGAACGACTTAACGCAGTATACACTGGCGATTGACCGTCAGAACACAAACTTGGACGAATTTTATGACGCCCATCATCCGGCGGTGCTGGAACTGCTTCGGATGATTGCAGAAAACGCCCACAAAGAAGGAATTTGGGCGGGCATTTGCGGTGAGCTGGGGGCAGACCCCACCTTGACGGAAACGTTCCTGCAAATGGGCTATGATGAGCTTTCGGTTTCACCCGGCCGCGTGCTGGAGCTGAGAAAGAAAATTTGTGAAAGTGAGGGATAAAGAATGAAGGAGTTTCAATATGTCATTCAGGATGATTTAGGCATTCATGCACGTCCGGCGGGCAATCTTGCCAAGTTGGCGCAAAGTTTTCGCTGCGATGTCAAAGTGGCTTGCAACGGCAAAACCGCTGACGCAAAACGTGTCATTGGACTGATGACGCTCGGCGCAAAAAAAGAGTCGGCCGTAACGGTTATTTGTGACGGCGCAGACGAAGAAAAAGCAGCCGAAGAACTGGAAACCTTTTTCAAAGAAAACCTGTAAGGTTTCACACAGAAATGACAGCCTCTTGTACGGGCCTTGTCGGGGGCTGTGCATAAAAACGGCGGCGCTCCTCTTTCGTGAAAAAGCGAAATGTGCGCCAAGGTTTCAGCCTGCCGAGATGGTGAAGCTATTTTCACTGCGGCAGGCGTGATAAACAAACGCAAAATTTGTGTTTGAAGAATGGAGGAAAAGTTTATGATGCGATTTTTACAGCGTTTGGGTAAATCGTTGATGCTGCCCGTGGCGTGTTTGCCCATCGGCGGTATCTTAATGGGTATCGGTTACTGGATCGACCCGTCAGGCTGGGGCGCCAACAATCTGCTGGCATTGCTTTTGATTAAGGCAGGCGGCATTTTGATTGACAACATGGCTATTTTGTTCGCACTCGGCGTTGCCATCGGCATGTCGAAAGATCAAGAAGGTACATCCGGTTTGGCGGCCATCATTTCGTGGCTGACCGTCCAAACCATGCTGGGTGCCGGTGTGGTTTCGCTGATTATGGGCGTGGAAGCGGATCAGGTTCCCGCTGCGTTCACGAAAATCAACAACCAATTTATCGGCATTCTGTGCGGTATTATTGCCGCTTTGTGCTACAATCGGTTCTATAAAACGAACATGCCGGACTTTTTGGGCTTCTTTGCAGGCCGCCGGTTCGTTCCCATCATGACGGTGGTTGTAACGCTGATTGTCTGCATTCCTCTGTACTTTGTATGGCCGATTATCTATAACTTCCTGGTATGGGTTGGCGAAAGCATCGTGAACCTCGGTGCCATCGGCGCAGGTATCTACGGCTTCTTGAACCGTTTGCTCATTCCCATTGGTATGCACCACGCGCTCAACAGCGTGTTCTGGTTCGGCGTTGCGGATATCAATGATATCGGCAAATTCTGGGGTCAGATTGAAGGCGGCGTGCAGGGCATTACCGGTATGTATCAGGCGGGCTTCTTCCCCGTGATGATGTTTGGTCTGCCCGGTGCTGCTCTGGCTATGTATCACACCGCGAAAACCAACAAAAAGAAAATCGCCGCAGGTATTCTGCTCTCCGCTGCGCTGTGCTCCTTCTTCACAGGCGTTACAGAGCCGCTCGAGTTCTCGTTCATGTTCCTCGCTCCGGGACTGTATGTTGTGCATGCACTGCTGGCAGGTATCTCGGTTGCATTGGTAGCTGCGCTGCCCGTGCGCGCCGGCTTCCAGTTCAGCGCCGGTTTTGTTGACTGGGTGCTTAGCTTTAACGCTCCGTTTGCGGAAAATCCGCTGTGGCTGCTGCCCATCGGCATTGCGTTCTTTGTGATTTACTACATCGTGTTCCGTTTCGTCATTACGAAGTTTAACCTCAAGACCCCCGGCCGTGAGGATGACAACACCGAAGAAATGAACATTGAGCTTGGCGACGCAGATTATGCGGCAATGGCAGCTGCAATTCTGGAAGGTCTTGGCGGCAAAGAGAACGTCACAAGTGCTGACAACTGCATCACTCGTCTGCGTCTGGAGGTCAAGGACCGCCTGCTCGTCGATGAGAAGAAGCTGAAAGCTTCCGGTGCCGCGGGCGTTATCCGTCCGGGTAAAACGAGCGTGCAGGTCATCATTGGCCCGAAGGTTCAGTTCGTTGCTGATGAGTTTAAAAAGCTGCTGTAAGCAGGATTGTGAAATATCATTTTCTTGTGGCAGTTTGCTTTGCAAAAAAGGCCCTTTTGTAAGGTGAAGCTGCTGTGGTGAAAAGGGATCGCTGAGATAATCCGAAAAAGAGGAGCGCCCCGCACAAATGTGCGGGGCGCTCCTCTTTTTGCTGTCATGATAAAGGTAAAAGCGAATGAATTAAGTGTTGCTGTGCTGTCCGCGATAACCTTGCAGAATGATGTCACGCGCCTTTCGGGCGGCTTCCTTGTCGGCATTCGGCACGCCTTCGAGCGGATACTCCATTCCCAGAGAACGATATTTTGCGATGCCCATAGTGTGATAGGGCAGCACTTCCAGCCCTTTCAAGGTGCGCAGGCGGCGCAGCTGACGGCCCAGTGAAAGCAAGTGCTCGTATCCGTCGGTAATTCCCGGCACAAATACATGGCGCACCACAACGGGTACGCCCGCTTGCCCCAGCGCTTCGCCAAACGCCCAAACAGGTTTTTGGCTTTGCGCAGTCAGGGCACGGTGGCCTTCTTCATTACTGTGTTTAATGTCAAGCAGCACGAGGTCGGTTACTTTAAAAAGTGCGGAAAATTCCTCGGCGCGCTGCGGCGTGTAAGCAATACCGGACGTGTCTAAGCAGGTGTGAATGCCTTTTTCCTTCGCGTGTTGAAAAAGACACGTCAAAAACGGCAGCTGCAACAGGGGTTCGCCCCCTGTTGCGGTAATGCCGCCGTTTTTGTAAAAGTTTTTATTTTTGTCGTAGGCGCTTAAAATTTCCTCTACCGTTTTCTCGGTTCCGCCGTCCAGCTTCCAAGTGTCCGGATTATGGCAGTACTGACACCGCATGGGACAGCCTTGAAAAAACACAACAAAGCGGATGCCCGGCCCGTCGACCGTACCGAAACTTTCAATAGAGTGAATGCGGCCTCGATCACATAGCGTCATGGAAGGTACGCGAAATAACTTCGTCCTGCTGCTCTTTCGTCAGCTTGTTGAAGTTTACCGCGTAACCGGACACGCGCACGGTCAGCTGCGGATATTTTTCGGGATGCGCCTGTGCATCCAGCAGGGTTTCTTTCGTAAACACGTTTACGTTCAAGTGATGGCCGCCTTTTTCGGCATAACCGTCCAGCAAACCAACCAAATTGTCAACCTGTGCTTCGCTGATATTCATATTCAGACACTCCTTTTCTTGTGAAGATGTTTCAAAATTCGGTTGACAGACACGATTTGCGCACCCGTCAACCGGCCGGATAACTCATTATTCGCCTTCTACGCTGAGGTTTTGCTCACCGCAAGCGCAGTCATGCGGCAAGTCAAACTCAATGTCGCCGAAGAATACGGCGTCATCTTTGCCCAGTGCGCCGGGCACAATCGAGAAGGTATTGGAAATACCGTCCTGTGCATCCTTAAACGGCAGCTTCGACACGGAGCTGAGGGAAGCCACAGCGCCGCAGGCATCACGGTGGTGCATGGGGTTCGCACCCGGAGCAAACGCCTCACCGGCTTTGCGTCCGTCGGGAGTAGAGCCGGTGTTTTTGCCATACACCACGTTGGAGGTGATGGTCAAAATAGAGGTAGTCGGCTTGCCGCCGCGGTAGGTGTGGTTGCCCTTGATGTAGGTCATAAACTGATGCACTACATCGTAAGCAATTTGGTCTACACGGTCATCGTCGTTGCCGTATTTCGGGAAATCGCCCTCGATGGCATAGTCTACTACAATGCCGTTTTCGTCTCGGATGGTTTTTACCTTTGCATATTTGATTGCGGAGAGGGAATCCGCCACAACGGAAAGGCCCGCAATGCCGGTGGCAAACCAGCGGGTGACTTCCTTGTCGTGCAATGCCATCTGCAAGCGCTCATAGCAGTATTTGTCGTGCATGTAGTGGATGATGTTCAGCGTGTTGACATAAACGCCGGCCAGCCACTTCATCATGTCGTCAAAGCGCGGCTTTACTTCCTCATAGGTCAGGTACTCGTCGGTAATGGGGCGATATTTCGGGCCGACCTGCTTTTTGGAAATTTCGTCTACGCCGCCGTTGATGGCGTACAAAAGGCACTTTGCCAAGTTGGCACGCGCGCCGAAGAACTGCATTTCTTTGCCCACGCGCATGCTGGACACGCAGCAGGCAATGGCGTAATCGTCGCCGTGTGTTACGCGCATCAAGTCGTCGTTTTCGTACTGAATGGACGAAGAACGAATCGAGGTTTTTGCACAGAAGCGCTTGAAGTTGATGGGAAGGCGCGTAGACCAAAGCACGGTCAAGTTGGGTTCCGGCGCAGTGCCCAGGTTTTCGAGCGTGTGCAGATAACGAAACGACATTTTCGTAACCAGCGGGCGGCCGTCAATGCCGATGCCGCCGATGGACTCCGTTACCCAAGTGGGGTCGCCGGAGAACAGCGCGTTATACTCCGGTGTGCGGGCAAACTTCACAAGGCGCAGTTTCATGATGAAATGGTCCACCATTTCCTGAATTTCGCTTTCGGTGAAGGTGCCGTTTGCCAAGTCGCGCTCGGCGTAAATGTCAATAAAGGTGGAGGTGCGGCCAAGGCTCATTGCTGCGCCGTTCTGCTCCTTGATGGCGGCCAGATAACCAAGGTACATCCACTGGATGGCTTCCTGTGTATTCGCCGCCGGGCGGGAGATGTCAAAGCCGTAGATTTCGCCCAGCTTTTTCAGCTCTTTCAGTGCCTTAATCTGCTCGCTGAGCTCCTCACGCTCACGGGTTACGTCGGAGTACATGATGGTGCGCGTGCTGTTTTTCTGATCTTCTTTATCTTCAATTAAGCGGTCAACGCCGTACAGCGCCACGCGGCGATAGTCGCCGATGATGCGGCCGCGGCCATAAGCGTCGGGCAAGCCCGTAATAATATGGCTGGAGCGGCAGGCGCGCATCTCCGGGGTGTATGCGTCAAAAACGCCCTCGTTGTGCGTTTTACGGTGCTTGGTAAAAAATTCTACAATCTGCGGGTCAACGTGATAGCCGTTGTCCTCGCAGGCTTTCATGGCCATGCGGATGCCGCCGTAGGGCTGGAGAGAGCGCTTAAAGGGCTTATCGGTTTGAAAGCCAACAATCTTTTCCAGCTCTTTGTCGAGATAACCGGGGCCGTGCGAGGTGATGGTAGAAATCACGCTGGTATCCATATCCAGCACGCCGCCTTTTTCGCGTTCCTGGCGGGAAAGCTCCATCACTTGTTCCCACAGCTTTTTGGTAGCTTCTGTGGGGCCTTGCAAAAACGACTCGTCGCCCTCATAGGGATGATAGTTGCGCTGGATAAAATCTCGGACGTTGATTTCCTTTTCCCAAATTCCTTCGTGAAAGGAAGCCCATTCTTTTCTCATAGCGAATCTCCTTCTTTTATTTCTCACGGTTGTTCGCCGGGGGTTCAGATTTCTTCTGAATCTGATATAACTATACCATATCGGTGTAGTTATGTCAAGCAAGGCATGTTTACCCTGGCAAACACGCCGCCACACGGCACGGCCACTGCCGGCCAAAGCACGGTATCAATTTTATTGTAAAATTTTTTAATTTTTTCGTCAATTAAATTTTTTGAACTTTCTGTGTTTTGTTCGGCTATTTGCAACAAAAACTGGGGAACAGAAAAATCTGTTCCCCAGTTTTTCACTTAAAGTATCCGGCGTAGCGCTCGCGCAGGCTTTCTTCCTCCACTTTATAGCGTGACAAGTGGCGGTGCATCAGCTCGGAGGCTTTTTCTGCGTCGCGCTCCATGAGCGCCTGCAAAATGGCGCGGTGATCTTCCACAACTTTTAAATCCTTCACGGCATACAGCGCCATGTTGCGGATGCGGTCGTCGTGAATGGAAAGACTTTCCGTGATGTGGTGCGTCAGCATTTTTCCCGCAATTTTAAACAGCATTGCGTGAAACTCATCGTCCAGCTGCATCAGTTTATCCGATTCCTGATTTTTTAAATAGAAATCCTGCATGGCAACATTGGCCTGCAAACGCACAAGCTGTTCTTGTGAAGCCGTTTCGCATACCTGTTTCAAGATAGCGCATTCCAAAGTGGTGCGCAAAAAGCGGCTTTCCTCCACCAGCGCATAGTCTACTAAGGAAATCAAACAGCCGCGCTGAGAAAGAATTTCCACGATTTTCACTTTGGAAAGCTCAATGAGCGCCTCCCGCACGGGGGTGCGGGAAAGGCCCATTTCACTTGCTAACACATTTTCACTCACCATGCTGCCCGGCTCTAATTCCAGCCGCACAATATTATCGCGCAGGGTGCGCAGGGCATAGTCCCGCGCGGTTTCTTTCGAGTTTCGTTCGCTGATATGCATGTGGATACTCCTTTAATGTTGCATGGCGCACCCTCTGTGAAAAGAATTTAAGCCAGATATTTTTGCAGTGCGGCACGCACAGCGCCTTTTCCTGCCAGTTCTTCTACAAAGATACGCTCAATTTTCTCGCCCAAGCCTGCCTGCCACAGGTCGACGCCAAAGATGGACGCATTGGACAAAATGGGTTTCAGCTGACCGTTGTAGCTGTCGGGTTTGCCCGCTTCAATGCCGGAAAGAGCCTGCGTCAGCTCCTCTTTCATGGGGTCGGCGGACACTTCCATCGGCTGCAGATTGTCATCTACACCCAGCAGATAGCGCAGCCAGCCGGCCAGCGCCAAGGGAATGGCGTTCAGCTCGGATACGTCCTTGCCCTGCGCCAAGTAGCTCTTGATGGTTTCGCCAAAGCGGATGCCAACTTTTTGAGAAGTGTCGGTAGCAATGCGCTGCGGTGCGTCCGGCATGAACGGGTTCGGCAGACGCTCGCCCACAACTTCATCAATGAAGGCTTTCGGGCTGAGGATTTTCGGGTCAACCACAACGGGCAAACCTTCCTGATAGCCCAAGGTGCGCACGAGGTTGACGAGATCGGCATCCTTCATTTCTTCGCAGATCAGCGTATAGCCCAGCATACAGCCGTAAACGCTCATGGCAGTGTGCAAGGGGTTCAGGCAGGTGGTCACCTTCATGCGCTCGGTATTGTTCACCGTTTCGCGGTCGGTCAGATAAACGCCTGCTTTTTCCAGTGCCGGACGGCCGTTGGGGAACGAATCCTCAATCACGAGATACTGCGGGCGCTCGGCGTTGACAAACGGAGCGATAAAGGTGTTTTTGGATGTGACAATGGGCGCCATGTCGGCAATGCCGTCAGCGGCAAGGCTTTCTTCTACGCTTTTGGCCGGACGCGGCGTGATTTTGTCAATCATGCTCCAGGGGAAGGAAACTTTCGCCGGATCGGACAGATAGTCCGCAAAGCCCTGCGGCGCAAAGCCGTTTTTCACCCATGCCTCGGCAACCGTGCGGACACTGTTCGACAGTTTTTCGCCGTTGTGGCTGCAGTTGTCCATCGATACCACTGCAACGGGCGCTGCACCTGCTTCATAGCGAGCGAGCAGCAGAGCGGCCACCATGCTCATGGCGTGGCGTGCTTTTGCCGGGCCGTTTGCCATATCTTCCTCGACAATAGGCAAAAGTGTGCCGTCGGCGCGGTAAAGGGCATAGCCTTTTTCCGTGATGGTGAAGCTGACCATTTGCAGGCTTTCAGAAGTGAAAATTTCACGCAGACGGTGCATCATGGCTTCGTCGGTGCTGTCGGCGCGCAGACCCTCGGTGACGCTGGCGATAATTTCACGCGTGGTGGTGGCGTCCGCGTTCAGCGTCACGTTCATTGTCAGGTTGTCAAAGGGCGTATAGATTTTGTCGATGATATCGTAGTCGAAGGTATCGGCCGCAATAATGCCGCGGTCGGCAAGGCCCTCGTTCAAAAGGCGCTGCTGAAGCACCGCAACAAATCCGCGGAAAATGTTTCCTGCGCCAAAGTGAACCCAGATGGGGGCTTTCGCCGTCGCATCGGCCACTGCCTGTACATCAAACTCAGGCAGTTTGACATTGGCTTTTTCCCAAGCGGCGCGGTCATTCAAACTGTTTCGTGTCATGTGAAGCATCGGTAAGGTCATCCTTTCTTTTTTTGTGTAAATATTTTATGATTCAGGGCTGATGAGTAAAAGCCCTTTTATTTGCTTTCTTCTGTGTCAAATGTGAGCACAATTTTGCGCACTTCGTTTGCGTGGTTGTCGGCAAAATCAAACGCAGCCTGCGCGTCTAAATAAGAGAAGGTGTGGGAAACCTCGCCGGAAAGGTCAATGGCGTGGTTTTTTACCAGCTCAACCGCTTCGCCGAAGCGGCGGTTTTGCAGGCGGCTTCCGCGCACATCCAGCTCTTTGGAGGTAATCACAAATTGGTTAATTTCGTCCGGGCTCGTGGAAAAGCCCATGGTCATCACACGTCCGGCGTTGCCTGCGGCTTGCAGCAGGCTCAAAAGACTGCCTTTGACGCACGCCGCATCAATGCAAAGCGTGGGGCCGTAACCGTCCGTCAGCTCTTTGGCGCGCTGTGCCACGTCCTCGCGGTCGCTGCGAATGACGGCATCTGCGCCGTTTTTCAAAGCGGCCTCCAGCTTTGCATCGTCAATGTCCGCCACGATGATTTTCGCCGGATGGTGCAGTTTCACAACGCTTAAAATGCGGCTGCCCAGCGCACCGGCGCCCATAATCAGCACGGTGTCCTGCGCCTCAATTTCGGCGCGTGCACAGCACTGAATGGCGATGGTCGTCGGCTCAATTAAAACGGCGTCTACGTCGGAAATATGGTCGGGCAGGAGGTAGCAGTCATTTTCCGGCACTGCCATCCACTGACGGTAGCCGCCGTCAATGTGAACGCCGCGCACCTCCAAATTGCCGCACACGTTCGGACGGCCTTTGCGGCAGGCATAGCATGTGCCGCAGGCGGTCACTTGGTCGACAATCACGCGGTCGCCCGGTTTCACGCGGGAAACGCCCGGCCCGACTTCTTCCACCACGCCGACCATTTCATGGCCGATGACGCGCGGATAAGTGGCGGCGGCGTTGGTGCCGTGGTAAATGCCGCGGTCACTGCCGCAAATGCCTGCCGCCGTCATGCGAATGAGCACGTTGTTGGTTTCGTCGATGACGGGCTTTTCCATCTCAATGATGCGCAGCTCGCCAGGTTTTACAATTTGTACAGCTTTCATTTTGATTCCCTCTTTTAACAATAAGCTTTCCAAAGAAACGCTTGCTTTAAGCACATTGTAACACTTGTATACTAGTATTTCAAGTATTTTTTCAAAAAATCCTCCCTTGGCCGCAAAGCGGAAGGGAGGATGAAATTTTTTGCACGGATTGCGTTGCAAAGCGGCGCTTTTTATTTTGCGGCTTCCACCAATTCTTTGGTATCGCGGGCAATCATCAATTCCTCGTTGGTGCAAATCACGAGCACCTTTACGCGGCTGCCTTCGCCGGAGATGTCGTTGATGTCGAGGCCGCGCATCTTGTTCTTTTCGGGGTCGACGGGAGCAACGCCGAGATACTCCATGTTTTCGCAAACAGCGGTGCGCAGCGCAGCATCATTTTCGCCGATACCGCCGGTGAACACGATGCAGTCAAGGCCGCCCATCGCTGCGGAGTATGCGCCGATGTATTTCTTAATCTGATAGTTCAGCATATCCTCAGCCAGCTGAGCGCGCTTGTTGCCTTCTTTGGCGGCGTTTTCTACGTCGCGTTTGTCGCTGGAAACGCCGGAAATGCCGAGCAAGCCGGAGTTTTTGTTGAGGTAATCGGCCATCTCCTGACCATGGATGCCGAGCTTCTGCTCCATGTAAGTGACAACAGAGGGGTCAACGTCGCCGCAGCGGGTGCCCATCAGCACGCCGGCCAGCGGGGTGAGGCCCATGCTGGTGTCGATGCATTTGCCGTTTTCCACAGCGGTAATGGAGCTGCCGTTGCCGAGATGGCAGGTAACCATCTTGAGGTCATTGCGGCCCAGATATTTGGCAGCTGCCATGCTGACATAGCGGTGGCTGGTGCCGTGTGCGCCGTAACGGCGGATGGAGTATTTCTCATACATCTCGTAGGGAACGCCATACACGAAAGCTTTCGGAGGCATCGTCTGATGGAAGGTGGTGTCGAACACAACCACGTTGGGAACGTTCTCACCGAAGACAGCCTTTGCGCTGCGCAGGCCCTGAACGTGTGCCATGTTGTGCACGGGAGCCAGAGGAGCAATTTCCTCAATTTTGTCGATGATGGCGTCGGTGACGATTTCAGACTTGGTGAAGAACTCTGCGCCCTGCACGACACGGTGACCGATGGCGGAAATTTCGCTCTTATCTTTCACCACAGCGCCTTCGCCCTGCGTCATCATTTCTACAACTTTCATGAAAGCCTCGGTGTGGGTGGGGAAGTCAACCTCCTGTGTCCACTCGCCGCCGTTTGCCTTGTGGATGATACGGCTTCCGTCAATGCCGATGCGTTCGCACAAGCCTTTGCACAAAACGCTTTCATCCTGCATGTTGATCAGCTGATACTTCAAAGAGCTGGAACCACAATTGATTACGAGAACATTCATTTTCTTTTCCTCCAATACAAATCGCAAACAAGCCTGCCCGACACTTTCTATTTTAAAAATCGAACGAAAAGACTTTATCTGCCTAATTATTTATTATATAATCGAAACAACGGTTTTTCAAGAGAGGAAACGAAAAAACGCCTTTGCAGGTTTTGCAGAAGTTTTTTTTCGGCGCTTATAAGCATAAATGTAAAGTAAAACGTCCATTTTTTTGAGGCTCTGCAGGCGTTTTGACACAAATGCCCTGACACATAATCTTTTCGGAAAAAAGAGGAAACGATTCGGCACGCGCTGACGCCCCCAAGGCGAAGAGCTGCTTTCAAAAAGCATGAGGCGGGAGGGAAAGACAAACGATGAAAATTGCGGGAATCGTGGCGGAATATCATCCGTTTCATAACGGGCACGCGTGGCAGATTGCCGAGGTGCGCCGCCGCGGGTTTGACGCGGTGGTGTGTGTGATGAGCACCGGACTGGTGCAGCGCGGTGAATGTGAAATGCTGCCGTATCGCGTGCGTGTAAAAGCGGCGCTTGCGGCCGGAGCAGATTTAGTGCTGGCCCTTCCGGCCCCTTATGCGTGCAAAAGTTCCGAAGGGTTTGCTTTTGCGGCAGTATCTTTGCTAAACGCGCTGAACTGCATTGACGCGCTGTGCTTTGGAACGGAAACAGCCGGGGAAGAGCAGATGCAAAAAGCGGCGCAGGCAATGGAACAGCCTGAATTTCGCCCGCTGATGCGCCGGGCTTTGGACAGCGGTATGAGCGCCCCGCAGGCGCGTGCTGAGGCCGCGGCGCAGCTGCTGGGGCAAGACGCTGATTTTTTTAAACAGCCCAACCATATTTTAGGCATTGATTACTGCCGCGCTTTAATAAAAGAAAAAAGCGCAATCAAGCCGCTCGCCATTGTGCGCGTGGGCGCGGCACATGACAGCGCCGCAGACGGGCGCCATGAGGGGGTTTGTTACGCCAGCGCTTCTCACCTGCGGCGGCTTTGGCGGGAAAAAGGCGTCGATGCGCTTTCGCCGTATGTTCCGCCGGAAAGTTTGATTTTGTATAAAAGGGCACAAACGGAAGGATTGCTGCGCGATGACCGCGCCTGCTCCACCGCGCTTTTGAGCCGTCTGCGCGCCATGAATCCCGAACAAATGCGGGAGATTCGCTTAACAGGAGAAGGGCTTTCCAATCGGCTGTATCACACGGTGCAAAGAGCGGCGAGTGCCGAAGAGCTTTTGGAACGGCTGAAAACAAAGCGCTACCCGACAGCGCGTCTGCGTCGGTTGATCATGGACGCGGCGCTTGGGTATACCGATGCGCTTGCACCGCTGCCGCCGTACTTGCATGTGCTGGGCGCAAGCAAAGCAGGGTTTGACGTTTTGAAGCAGGCCCAGCCGAAGCTTCCCCTCAGCACAAGCCTTTCTGCGCTTTCGCGGGTAAATGACACCTGCCGCTGTGCCGCAAAGGCACATGCCGCCGCAGTGGATTTTGCCGCGCTGTGCCGCGTGCGGCCGCAGCCGTGCGGGCTTGCGTATACCCAGCCCGTGTGCAAAAGCAGAATGTCATCAGAGGACCGGCTGACCGCGGGCGAAAAGAAAGAAGCAGGCACTCTGTAAAGCCTTTTTGAAAAAAGAAAAGTTTCCGTCAAAAAAAGCTGTATTTTCTGCCCTTGCCACAATGCAAGACAGAAAGTACAGCTTTTGTTTTTCGGTTAGGAGCCGGACTCATTGATTTGAAACTCATTGACGCGCAGACGCGAATAGACAATTGTGCCGGATTCATACGTTTCCAGTGTGCCTTCCGCCGTTACCATGCTGTCATTCTCCGGGTAAGAAGCTGTGCTTTCTTCGTCCAGCACAACCTCTAGGCCCTGAATGCAGCAAGCACCTGCATCCTGCACTACTACGGCATAGTATGTCTGTCCACCCTCCAAATAGGGAAACTCACGAAACTGCCCGCTCATCCGAATGGTTTTGCCCTCATAGCTTTTCGGGTCAAGCGTGATATTATAAAGTTCTGCAAAGCGCACCGTGTCGCTGATTTGTGTTAAATCTACATCGACTTCGGCGCTGTTTGAAGCAGTGGAAACAGAAAGTCGGGTCGGTTCTTCGGACGGTGCACTTTGCCCGCACGAACAGCAAAAGATTAGACAGCAACACGCCGCCGAGAGGCTGAAAAGATGTTTTTTCATGCGCGCCCTCCTGCAATACGTCCCACAACTGAAAAGAGGAAAAAGCCGATGAGATTTGCGGCAACAATGGTGGAGCCGACCGGGGTTCCCGCGATAACGGCAACCAGAATACCAACCAAGGCGCACACCACGGAAAACACCGCTGCGCAAATAGTGACGGACAAAAAGCTTTTAAATACGCGCATGGCCGCCAGGGCGGGGAAGATGACAAGAGCAGAAATTAAGAGAGAGCCCACGAGGTTCATTGCAAGTACAATGATGACGGCAATCACCACAGCAATCAGCAAATTGTAAAGCGAGGCGCGCACGCCGGTAGCCTGGGCAAAGGTTTCATCAAACGTGACGGCAAAAATCTTGTGGTAAAACAAAATAAATACGGCGACAACTGCCAGGGATAAGCCGATGCAAAGCCAAACCTCAAATGGCTGAAGCGTAAGAATCGACGTGGCGCCAAACAGTGTTGTGCAAACGTCGCCCGACAGGTTTGAGGAAGTGGAGAACATATTCATCAAAAGATAGCCGATGGCCAAAGAACCGACGGAAAACATCGCGACGGTCGCGTCGCCTTTGAGTTTGGCGTTTTGCCCGGTGTGCAGTAAAATAACGGCGCAAATCATCGTCAAGGGGAGAACAAGCAGCATTTCGTTTGTTAAATTCAGCACAGAGGCAATACAGATGCCGCCGAAGGCCACATGCGACAGGCCGTCACCGATAAACGAAAAGCGCTTTAAAACGAGCGTGACTCCCAGCAAAGAGGCGCACAGTGCAATCAGCACGCCGACAATCAGCGCGTATTGCACAAAGGGGTATTGCCAATAGAATAAAAGCTTTTCTAAAAGCTGTGTCATGCGTCTTCACCGCCTTTCCACGCCGCAAAACGGCGGCCGATACTGCTCTCTAAATATGCTTCACGCGTGCCGAAAAAAACGGTTTCGCCGAGATGCAGAATATGCGTGGGATAAGCCAGTGCTGCTTGTACGTCATGCGACACCATAATGATGGTGATGCCGTCTTTTTGATTGAGCGATTCAATCATTGCATACATATCGGCAGTTGCTTTCGGATCCAGCCCCGAAACGGGCTCGTCTAAAATCAGCAATTTTTTGGTGGCGCACAGGGCGCGCGCCAACAGCACGCGCTGCTGCTGTCCGCCGGAAAGCTCGCGGTAGCAGCGTTTTTCCACGCCCTCTAAGCCCAGCCGCTTGATGTGCGCCGCGGCCTGAGCTTTTTGTGCGCGCGTGTAGAACGGACGCAGGCCGCACTGTGCCTGAAAGCCCGAAAGCACTACCTCACGCACCGAGGCGGGAAAGTCGCGCTGAAGTGCAGTTTGCTGCGGCAGATAGCCCACAGCACCGTTTTGTACTTCTTTTGCAAAGTGAATCTGGCCGCTTAAAACAGGGTTCAGGCCGAGCAGTGTTTTCAATAAGGTGGATTTTCCGCAGCCATTTTCACCGACGATGCAAAGATAGCTGCCTTCTTCCACGCAAAAATTCAACGGCTCATCCAAAAGGCTCTTCTCATAGCCAAGCTGTAAATTTTCTGCGGTAATTTGTGCCATTGTGTCCTCCTGCTTTGCATTATGCGCACTCTAGGGCCGTGCGAAGAACGGTTAAGTTGTCCTGCATCACAGAAACATAGGTGACGCCTTCGTCCGCCTGCGCGCGCGTGATAGACTGCATGGAGTTCATGCTCAAAATTTCCGGCGCAGTGCCGCGGCTGTTCTGTGCCACAGTCTGTGCGATTTTTCCGTTGGAGTCATCGATGGTTAAAATAGTTTGAAGCGAGAGCTCGCTCACCTTTTCCGATAAGAAGCTAATGGTTTCAAAGCTGGCTTGCGTGTCGGTGGAGCAGCCGGTGAAGGCTGCGTAGTAGGAAAGGCCGTAGTCATCCGTCAGGTAACGGAAAGGGAAACGGTCGGCAAACATCAGCGTTTTCGTGGATGCACTGTCTGCGGCTTGCCGGAATTGCTTGTCCAAAGCGGAAAGCTCTGCTTGATAAGCCGCGGCGTTTTCTTCAATCTGCTGTGAGTGCTGCGGCATCAGGTCCGACAGCGCTTTCTGTAATGCATCACAGACAATTTCTGCATTTTTCACAGAGAGCCACACATGTTCGTCATAAACAGCATCGCCGTCATGCTCGTCGTGCAAAGCGGCTTCCTCTTCGGAGGTGTGCTCATGCTCGTCTTCGTCTTCATGGCTGTGCTCCATGCCCTCTACCAGCTCTTCGGTTTTTAAGCGGTCAGCGAGCAGTTCCATCAAATTGATTTCCACGCGGTTCGGATTCGGGTTTTGCTCACACGCCTGCTCAATCCAGGCATCTGATGTGCCGCCCACATAAACGAGCAAGTCTGCCTGCGAAACGGTTAAAATGTCCTTTGCTGTCGCTTGGTAGTTGTGAAAATCCACTCCGTCGCCCAGTAAAAACTGCAAGTCGGCGTTCTCCTTGACTTCTTGTCCCAGAATTTGGCGCGTCCAGTCATAAAGCGGGAAAATGGTAGTCACAATTTGTACCTTGCCGTCCGCAGCCAAAGAGGAAACGGCGGCTCCCTGCGCTTGCGTTTGCGGTGCCGGGCTGCCGCAGGCGGTTAGAACACCCACTGCAGTGCAGCAGGCAAAAAAAGCAGAAAGAATGCGTTTTAACATAAAAGACCTCCGTTTATTCGTGGTGATGGAAAGCGGTACGGCCGGCGGAAGTTTTTGCGCCGGTGCGGCAGGCTTCGCATACGCCGTAAAATACGGTGCGCGTTGGATTGAGTGCAAACCCATGCGCGCTGAGCACATGCTCGGAAATATCTTCCAAAATATGACAGTTTAAGTGAATGAGCGTGCCGCACGATTCACATTTGCAGTGTACGCAGGGGGTGTGCCGTTCCCTGTGACCTTCGCCCAAGTATTCAAAGCACGCGCTGTGCGTATTTTCCACGGTGTATTTCGCCGCAACACCTTGCGAAACCAGCCGTTCCAGATTGCGGTAAACGGTGGCGGTGCCCATGGAAACGCCTTGCTTTTGCAAGCCTTCGCAAATTTCAGCGGCGGTCACATGCTGTCCTTCAAAGCGCTTCAAATATTCGGTCAGCTGCGTCAGCTGTTTTGTTTGATACGGCCCTTTCGCTCCCAATTCAGAACGCTCCCTTTCGTTTAAGCCTTGTAAGATAAGCGCCGAAAAATCGGCGTTTTGTGATTGAATATAAAATTGATAACCGTTCTCATATTATAAAAGCTTCTCGGTGTCGTGTCAATATGAAAACGATTACCAATTTCAATTTGGCAAAAATTTTTAAAGTATCTGAAAAATAAGAAATCAGCGCGTTTGACACGAGCTGTAAAGCCGTTTTGCAAAAACGGGAAAAAGACGCTGAAAAACCTTGGAGAAAGCTTTGAACCTTGTGGGGTGCTTTGGCATACGATGCTCATAGAAGCTTGCCGAAGGGCAGGTTTTGAAAGGGTTGTGCGTTGCACAAAATTTAAACGCCCAAAGAAAGGAAGATTGTTATGCCGATTCTCTCCGTAAACAAAACGGCAGACCGCACCGAAATCAGCAGCGGCGGTACATTTCACGTCACGTTGTCCGTAACGGCTGCACCGGAATCTGAAATTCGCCCCGTAGATATCGCAATGGTGCTCGACCGCTCCGGCAGCATGAAAGGAAGCGCACTGCAAAGCCTCAAAAAAGCGGCAAAAGAATTCATCGAGCTGCTGGCACAAGGCGGCGATACGCTGGTAGGACAAAACCGCATTGGCATCATCAGCTTTGCCAACAGCGCCGTGATTGACGCACCGCTCACCCAGCAGGTGGATGTGCTGGATGCGGCCGTAGACGGCCTTGTGGCAGACGGCAACACCAATACCGGCGACGCCTTTGCACAGGCACAGGCGATGCTGCACGCTTCGCAGGCAAGCCGCAAAATGATGATTTTGTTTACCGACGGCGAACCCACCATCGGCGTGAACCCCACCCCCATTGCCAACATGATGAAGCAGGACGGCGTGGAAATTTACTGCATCGGTTACACCGGAACCGACGGCATCAACGAGGAGCTTTTGAAAGAGTGGGCCTCGAACCCGGATTCTCAGTATGTGCTGATTGCCCCCACAGAAGCTGAAATCATTGAAGCGTTCAAAAATATCGCACAGTCGATTTTGGTGCCGGGTGCAAAGGACATCACCATTTACGAAACCCCGAACCCCGCCTTTGAGATTGCCGCGATTGACACGCCCAATTTCGGAACTGTTCAGGAAATGCCGGACGGTTCTTTGCAGTGGTACATTGACGAGCTGGCTGTTTCCGAGCAGCAGACGGCAACCTTGCGCTTTACGCTGAAGGACCGCTGCAAGAAAACCGGAAAAATGCCGGTCAATAAGAGCATTTGTCTGGTGGATGAAGCCCAGGAAAGCCCGACTTTCCCCAACCCGATGATTACCGTTACGAAAGACGTGTGTGAGGACTGCCCCGAAGCCGTAGAAGTAACGGCTCCTGCGTGTGTGGACTCCATTTGCGCAGACCTCGGCGGCATTTGCGTGCCGGATATGGGCCGGATGCTGACCGTATCCATGACGCTGAAAAACCTGTGCCCGCACCGCAGTGTTGCTGTTGGAATTTTAGTGACGGAGCTGACCTCCTGCGGTGAAGTGACGCGCGGCTTTAAAGCCATGACGGTGACGGCACCTTCCTCCCGCGGCTGCACCGATATGCGTTTGAGCCACATTCGTTTTGTACTGCCGGAAACGGAAAGCATGTGCAAAACGCGCACCTACCGCGTGCGTGCCTTTGTGAATGCGGCCTCCGGCACATGGGGCGCCGAGTGCTACCACGGCGACGTCTGCGGCTGCTGAACCCCGTTTAAAAGGCCGTTGATTGTTTGAAAAATATCTGTTTTTGGTACAAAAGGCTATTTCTTTAAAAAACCACTGTTCACAACGCAGTAAACAGATATAATGAAGGCAAAGAAAAATGTTTGGGCGGCGCACTCAAAGTGCGCCGCCTTCCGTGGGACAAAGCGGTAAAAAGCCGCAAAGGATTAGGAAAGGTGTTGTGTACTTATGATTTTGAAAAATGGTCGTGTATTTACGGAAAACGGCGTTTTTATTGATGCGGATGTTGAGCTGAAAGACGGCAAAATCGTCAAAGTCGCACCGCGCGGGACACTGAGCGGTGACGAGGAGCTGGACGTACAGGGAAAATACGTCACCCCCGGCTTTGTGGATATCCATATCCACGGCGCAAAAGGTTCGGACTTCTGCGACAACGGCGCAGAGCACATTGAAACCATGAGCAGCTACCTCGGAAGCGAGGGTATCACCAGCTTCTGCGGCACCACCATGGCGTTCGACGAGCCGATTTTGCAGTCGATCTTTGAAACGGCACGTCCCTACATCAATAAGGAAACCGGCGGTGCGGTGCTGCGCGGCATCAACATGGAAGGACCCTTCTTCAACAAAGACAAAAAGGGCGCACAAGCTGAAAAATACATCGTTACTCCCGATCAGGGCATGTTTGACCGTTTGTACGAAGTTTCCGGCCGGAGCATCAAGCTCGTCGACATTGCGCCTGAGGTAGCGGGCAGCTATGATTTCATTCGTCATGCCAGCAAGAAATGCGTGGTTTCCATCGCGCACACCTGTGCGAACTATGACCAGGCAAAAGAGGCGTTTGCATGTGGTGCAAGCCATGTGACGCACATCTTCAACGCGATGCCGGCGTTCGGCCATCGTGACCCCGGCGTGATTGGCGCGGCTTCCGATGATGCGGCGCACGTTGAGATGATTTCCGACGGCATTCATCTGCATCCGGCTGTAGTGCGCAGCGTGTTCAAGTGGTTCGGCGATGACCGTGTGTGCCTCATCAGCGACGCAATGCGCGCTGTCGGCATGCCGAACGGCGTTTACAGCTTGGGCGGACAGACCGTATATATGACCGACGGCAAAGCAACGCTGGAAAGCGGCGTGATCGCCGGAAGTGCAACCTCTTTGGCAGAGTGCTTCCGCCGCGCCGTAAGCTTCAACGTACCCTTGGAGAGTGCTTTGAAGGCTGCTACCATCAACCCCGCAAAGGCAGTTGGACTGTTCGATGAGGTGGGCAGCATTACTGAGGGCAAGCGCGCCGACGTTCTGGTGCTGGATGAAACACTGCATCCGGAGCATATCTTCATTGGCGGCGTGAAAACGAAATAAGTATCATCACCGACACTAAAGTGATTCTAAAGCGCGGCACGCTTGAAGCGTACCGCGCTTTTTGCTATAATGAGGCGAAACGATGAGGCGAAACGGGAGGAAAGCATATGAATCAAACCATTAAAGCTGCTGTGTTTGATATTGACGGAACCTTGCTTGCACAGGGGACTCACGAGATTACGCCGCGCAATTTAAAAGCGCTGGAAGATTTGCGCAATGCAGGCGTGACGCTGATTGTAGCAACCGGGCGCGCGCCCTTTGCCGCTCGTGATGCGCTGGGAAAATTTGAGCCGGATTACCTGGTTTGTGCGACAGGCGCACTGGTGCAGGACCGCGCAGGAAAGCCGGTATATGCCAATTACATGACACAGGAAGAAATGTACGCACTGGTGGATTACTGCGAAGATTACGAGCTGCCGCTGGACTTTGTTTACGATGAGGGTTATGTTGCTTATGTTGAGTATGAAAAGCTGAAACAGCTTTCGACGAGCAGCAGCGGTAAGTTTGTGCTGGACGGTGAGGACCAAGTGCGCCACTTGCAGGGGCTGCCGTATGTGGCGTGTGTTTATGCCTTGCCGGGACAATTTGACGGATTTTTTGAAAAATACGGGCACTTGAATCTGCGCACCTTGCCCTTTGCGAACGGCTGCGGTTTTCACGACGTGGTACATGAAAATGATGATAAGGCGGATTCGATTGAGATGCTCTTGAACCGTTTGGGATTGACATGGGAGCAGACGGCGGCTTTTGGCGATGGCTTGAACGATGAAAAAATGCTTTCGTGTGCCGGAATGCCGGTGGTGATGGAAAACGGCGAGGACAACTTGAAACTGCCGGGCCGAGTGATTGCACCAGCATGTAAGGATGACGGTGTCGCACAGGTGATTGAGACATTGCTTTTGAAATAAACAGTCTGCAATGTCTGAAGCTTACATGCAATTTGCCGGAAAAATACTCACGGATCAAGTGAAAATATAATATAACGCCAATAGGCAAAATAATAACAGTATTCATAGCGGTACGAGAAAAGCCCCGGAGGTCCGGGGCTTTTCTATTCCGTTTTTGTTTTTATCGGATGATTTTTTGCCGGGAAAATGATTTTCCGCTTTAAGATTAGAAGAACAGATCTTTGCTGGGGAATTCCGGGCTGCAAGTTAAGCGCAGACCGAGCTTGCGCAGAGTACCTTCGTCGCCGGAATGCAGCATGCAGGTGCTGTGCATTTCACAGTCGCGCAGCTTCGGCAGCTCCTTCATGGCGCGCTCTGTCATGGTGTTGGTGGCGGCGGAAACGGCCAGTGCTGCCAGCACGTCGTCTACTTTCAACACGCTGGAACGGCTGCCCAGCACGTTGATTTTCAAGTTCAAAATCGGCTCTAAGAAAATCGGCGTCAGCAGCATCAAATCGTCGTCGATGCGCGCCAAGCGCTTGATAGCATTCAACACACACGAGGAGGAAGCGCTCATCAAATTGCTGGCCTTGCCCGTCACAATTTGGCCGTCCGGCAGTTCGATGGCTGCGGCGGCAACGCCGGCATCTTCGCCTTTTTTCAAAGCAGGCTCCACCACACAGCGGTCGGTGGTTGAAAGATTCAGTTCCTGCATGATGCGCTTAATTTTATCGACGGCTTCCTGAGTGCCTTTGCCCTGTTTAGCGTCGCACAGGGCTTTAAAATAACGGCAGATGATTTCCTGCTCGGCGGCATGACGCACGTTTTCATCGTTGCACACCGCATAGCCTGCCATGTTGACGCCCATGTCTGTCGGAGATTGATATACGTTCTCATCGCCCATAATGCGCGACAGAATGGTTTTTACAATCGGGAAGGCTTCGATATCGCGGTTGTAGTTCACGGTGGTTTTACCGTAGGCTTCGAGGTGGAACGGGTCAATCATGTTGACGTCGGCAAGGTCGGCGGTAGCTGCTTCGTACGCGAGGTTGACCGGATGCTTCAGCGGCAGGTTCCAAACGGGGAATGTTTCAAACTTGGCATAGCCCGCCACATGACCGTGGCGGATTTCGTGATATACCTGCGACAGACAGGTAGCCAGTTTGCCGGAGCCCGGGCCGGGCGCTGTTACCACCACCAGCGGTTTTGTGGTGGCGATATAGGGGTTTGCACCATAGCCGTCATCACTGCAAATATATTCGATATCCGTCGGGTAGCCTTTAATGGGGCGATGGATATAGTTTTTTACACCGCGTGTTGTCAGCTTGTGACTGAATGCGTCGGCCGCAGGCTGGCCGGTGTACTGCGTAATGACCACGCTGTTGATCGAAATGCCCATCGCGGAAATATCATCAATCAAACGCAGAACTTCCATGTCATAGCTGATGCCGAGATCTGCGCGGACTTTGGTTTTTTCAATATCGCCCGCAGAAATGGTGAAAATAATTTCTGTTTGCTCGCGCATTTCGTAAAGCAGACGAATCTTGCCGTTGGGGTCAAAGCCCGGAAGCACGCGCGCTGCGTGGTAGTCGTCAAACAGTTTTCCGCCAAACTCCAAATAGAGCTTACCGCCCCATTGCGCAATGCGCTCCTTAATGTGCTCTGTTTGCTTTTTAATATACAGGTCGTTGTCGAATCCCAGCTGAATCATAAGCCCTCCTGCCGCCTTTCACAATTTATCACATGAAATCAGGACGTACAAAACAAATGCCGCACGGCCTTTTTGCTTTGCAGCCCTTCACAAAACCAAAAGGGAACATGCCGTGTGCCAGATTCCCTTTTTACCATAAAATAAGATACCATTAAAACGATGAACTTACAAGCATTCTTGCAAGGAAATTAACATTCTGTTCAGGATTTTTCGTCTTATTTCGGAAAAGTATTGGAAAATAATCCTTATTTATTTTGCATAAAAAGCATGAAAATTATTTGTTGAAAAGGCAAATTATTGGTTTTCAAACCTATTGCACCAAAACACGAAAAGTAATATAATAAAGACGCTGACATCGTTTTATCGAATGCGCAGGGAATTGTGCGCCTAAAAAAGAGGAAAAAGGGTGGGGAAACGCTTTTGGATAGAAAGCATCTGCGGCGAATTGTGAAGGATTTATCATGGCTGACGCAATTCGGCGTTTCCCTTTGCGTTCCGCCTATCTTGTTCCTTTTGGGGGCTTCGTGGCTTACACGGCATGGCTTCGGCACATGGGTTTATATTCCCGCGTTGGCGCTGGGGCTTGGCACTTCGGCCAGTTCATTCCGCTCTTTTTTGCGCTATATCCAAAATCGAAAATAATCCGAGGAGGAAATCGGTTTGAAGTTACAAAAGGCAGTTAAACGGGAAACGGCCCACATTGCTTTGGGTGTTGCCGTATTTACGGTGCTGGAAAATATCATCTATTTTCTGCTGGGCATTTGGAATACTAACGTTCTGGGGGGGAGTCTTGTCGGTGCAGTGCTCGCAATCGTCAATTTTTTTGCGCTTGCGCTCACCGTGCAGGCGGCCGCTGCCACAGGCGATGAAAAGCGTTCTAAGCTGAAAATGCAGTTTTCTTACAGCGTTCGCATGCTGGTGGTTTTGCTGGCACTCATTGCGGTGTTTGCCGTGCCGTTCTTAGACGGCGTTTCGGCGATTTTTCCGCTTTTGTTTCCGCGGCTTACCATCGTGGCAATGCAGGTGATGGGCGTTTATAAGCCCGAAAAGCAGCAGGCAAGGGATTAAAGCGCCTGCATTTTAAAAGCAGATAACGCGTGCGCGCGGCTAAGCGGTACAAAGCTCACCGCGCTGCGCGCGTTTGAAAGGCTCGAAAGGGCTGTAACATAAAGGAGGAATTAAGCGTTTATGAATGTAGAAATTACCGGCGCTAAAATCCTGTTTACCATTCCCATATTCGGGGGCATTCCCATTACGGAAACCATTACGAATGCGTGGCTGGTAATGGCGATTATTGCCGGGCTTTGCGTATTTCTGACGCGTGGCATGACCGTGCGCGGCACGGGCAAGCGGCAGGTAATCGCAGAGATGCTGGTGCAGACAGCGCAGAACTTTGTGGATACGAACATGGGCAAGCGGTTTTCGCACTTTGCGCCCTTCATTGCCGCACTGTTCAGCATGTCGGTGCTTTCGAGTCTTTTGAGCTTGGTTGGCCTGTATGCTCCCACGGCGGATTTGTCCACAGAACTTGCGTGGGCGGTGCTCGTGTTCGTGATGATCACAGCGGCGAAAATCCGTTCGGGCGGCCTTGGCGGCTATCTCAAAGGCTTTACTGAGCCCATCGCGGTGCTCACTCCGTTCAATATTCTTTCCGAGCTGGCAACGCCCATTTCCATGGCGTTCCGTCACTTCGGAAACATTGCTTCGGGCGGCGTTATTTCCGCGCTGGTGTATGCTTCGCTGGCGGTGCTCAACCAAGCGGTGTTTGGTCTTTTGCCCGGTGTTTTGGGCGATGTTTTGGGCGCCATTCCGTTTTTGCAGGTTGGTATTCCGGCCGTTTTGTCCATTTATTTTGACTTGTTCTCCAGCTTTATGCAGGCGTTTATCTTCTGTATGCTGACGATGCTTTACATCGCCAACGCCGCCGGAGAAGAAGAGCCCGAGGCTGCTGCGGCTTAATCAGCGGTATTGTTTTTTGGTATCGAGGGGCTTAGTGCTCTTTTGATCAAATATTCGTTACAAAGAATCATTTTAGGAGGAAACCCTTATGTTGGAAAAAGCTATCGTTCTCGCAGGCTGCGCAGTGGGCGCAGGTCTGGCCCTGATCGCAGGTATCGGCCCTGGTATCGGTGAAGGTTACGCCGTTGGTAAGGCTTGTGAGGCCATCGGCCGTCAGCCCGAGTGCAAAGGCGACGTTACTTCTACTATGCTGCTGGGCTGCGCCATCGCTGAGACCACCGGTATTTACGGCTTCGTTACCGGCCTTTTGCTGATCTTCGTTGCGCCGGGTATGTTCACCGGTATGCTGGGCTAATTACTGTGACAACTGTGCGCACTTTGCGCACAACGTAAGAAGGGAGGAACAAAAATGGATACACAGTCCCTTGTCACAGTTGCACCGTGGACCTTTATTTTTACCATTTGCAACCTGTTCATCCTGATGGCGATTGTCAAAAAGCTGCTGTTCAAACCCGTGAAGGAAATTTTGAACAAGCGCGCCATGGAAGTGAACAGCCGTTATGCCGACGCCGAAGAGGCGAAGGAAAGTGCTGAGGCTATGCGCGCTGAGTATGAGCAGCGTTTGGCAGCGGCGAAGCAGGAGGCTGCCGAAATTGTAAAAACGGCAACCGATTCTGCCGCGCGCCGCAGTGAGCAGATGGTGAACGCCGCCCGTGCCGAGGCAGCTGCCTTGAAAACAAAGGCGGACGCAGAAATTGAGGCACAGCGCAAGAAAGCAGCCGGAGAGCTGAAAAATGATATTTCCGACATGGCGCTCGCCATCGCCGGAAAGGTCGTGGGCAAAGAACTGGACGGCAAGACCCATCAAAACCTGATTGACGGCTTTATTGCCGAAGTGGGGGATGAGGTATGACGGCATCCGAAAAAGAATACGGCGGCGCTTTGTACGAGCTGGCCGCTGAGGAGCATTGCGAAGATGAAGTGCTGGAGAGCATCGGCCTTGTGAGCAAAATGTTTGCCGAGGAGCCGAGCTACCGTGCTTTGCTGCAAAACCCGGCAGTGCCCAAGGAAGAACGCCTTGGCCTGCTTGACAAAGCCTTCGGCAAGAGCATCCACGCATATGCGCTCAACTTCACCAAGATTCTGTGTGAACGCCGTGCGCTTTTCGAGCTGGAAGGCTGTGAAAAAGCGTATCGCGAGCGCCTTTATGAGGCGCGCGGTATTCTGCCCGCCGTGGCATACAGCGCCATCGCTTTAAGCGACGCGCAGATGCAGGCGCTGCAAAAGAAAATTGAAAAGAGCACAGGCAAAAAGGTGCTGCTGGAAAACAAGCTGGACGCGAGCCTTTTGGGCGGCGTGAAGGTTTGCTATGCCGGCAAAGAGCTGGACGGCACCGTTTCGGGCCGTTTGGAAAGCCTGCGCCGCAGTTTAACACAGGCTTGATGTGTGAATTTTGAAATAAGAAAGCTGGTGAGAGTATGCAGTTAAAACCGGAAGAAATCAGCAAGATTATCAAAGACCAGATTAAAAACTACGCCAATCAGATTGAAAGCGCCGAAACCGGCACGGTTATCCTGGTAGGCGACGGTATCGCGCGCGCGCACGGCCTTGAAAAGTGCATGGCGAACGAGCTGGTCGAGTTCCAAAACGGTGAATACGGCATGGCCCTCAACCTTGAAGAAAACAGTGTTGCTATCGTTATCCTCGGCAGCGACCAAGGCATCAAGGAAGGGGACACCGTAAAACGTACAGGAAAGGTTGTCAGCGTTCCCGTGGGTGATGAAATGATCGGCCGCGTTTTGAACGCACTGGGCGAGCCCATCGACGGCAAAGGCCCCATTACAGCCAAAGAATATCGTCCTATTGAGTCGAAAGCGCCCGGTATCATCGAACGCAAAAGCGTTAGCGTGCCTTTGCAGACCGGTATCAAGGCCATCGACAGCATGATTCCCATTGGCCGCGGTCAGCGTGAGCTGATCATCGGCGACCGTCAAACGGGTAAAACCACCATTGCAACCGATACGATTCTGAACCAAAAGGGCAAAGACGTGATTTGTATCTATGTCGCCATCGGCCAGAAGCGTTCCACGGTTGCACAGCTGGTGGAAACACTCACTGTCGGCGGTGCAATGGATTACACCATCGTAGTAGCGGCAACAGCCAGTGAGCTGAGCCCCTTGCAGTATATTGCTCCGTACTCCGGCTGTGCAATGGCTGAGTATTTCATGGCGCAGGGCAAGGATGTTCTCATTATCTATGACGATTTGTCCAAGCACGCTGTGGCTTACCGTGCCCTCAGCCTGTTGATTCGCCGCCCGCCCGGACGTGAGGCATATCCCGGCGACGTATTCTACCTGCACAGCCGTTTGCTGGAGCGCGCAGCGCGTTTGGCTCCCGAATACGGCGGCGGTTCCATCACGGCACTGCCCATCATTGAAACGCAGGCCGGTGACGTTTCCGCTTACATTCCGACGAACGTCATTTCGATTACGGACGGCCAGATCTTCCTGGAAACCGAGCTGTTCCACTCCGGTATTATGCCGGCTGTGAACCCCGGTATCTCCGTTTCTCGTGTTGGCGGCAGCGCACAGATTAAGGCAATGAAAAAGGTTGCCGGTACGCTGAAGCTGATGTATTCGCAGTACCGCGAGCTGCAAAGCTTTGCGCAGTTCGGCTCCGACCTCGACGCCGACACCAAGCGCCGCCTAGATCAGGGCGCTCGTATCGTGGAAGTGCTCAAACAGGGCCGCAGTGCGCCGGTTGACGTAGAAAAGCAAATCTGCATTCTGTATGCGGTAACCAACAACTATCTGGCTGATGTCAAGGTAGAGGATGTGCAGGAGTACGAGAAAGAACTGTACGAGTATATGGATACCGCACACGATGCCGACGTGCTCGCACCGATCCGCGACACAGGCGCGCTGTCGGACGAAACGCTCGAGGCGTTGAAAAAGGCTTTGCAAGACTTTACGCAGCGCTTTGTGCAATCACATTGATGTAAAGGGGGCCAAAGCCAATGGCTGCTTCGTCCATGAAGGACATTAAACTGCGCATTAAAAGCGTGGAAAGCACCATGCAGATTACCAAGGCGATGGAGCTGGTGGCTTCCTCGAAGCTTCAGCGTGCCAAAGAGCGCGCTGAGCGCACAAGACCGTATTTTACAACGCTGCACGAAACGCTTTGCGATATTGCTTATGCCAATACCGATTTTTCCTCGCCGTTTGTCAAAGCGCGCGAAGTGAAAAAAAGCTGCTTTGTCATTGTGGCCGGTGACCGCGGCCTTGCCGGCGGTTATAACTCCAACGTGTTCAAAAAAGCAGCATCAGAAATGGAAGGGAAAAACGTTTGCGTGGTTCCCATCGGAAAAAAGGCACTGGAATACTGCAAGAGCCGCGGCTATGAAATTTTGTCGGCGGATTTCCCTTTGGCGGAAGCCATGGATACCGGTGAGTGCTTTGCACTTTCCCGCATGCTGTGCAAAGCTTACTGCGAGGGCAAGTTTGACGAGCTGTACCTTGTGTACACGAACTTTGTTTCTATGCTCAGCCAGCAGCCGGCAGCGTTGAAGGTACTGCCCATTCGCTATGAGAAAAGCGCTGCAAAGGACAACGTGCGTGCGTTGATGCAGTACGCTCCCTCGAGCGAAGCGGTGTACAATGCGATTGTGCCCGAGTATGTGGGCGGCCTGCTTTACGGCGCTATGGCGGAAAGCATCGCCAGCGAAATGGGCGCGCGCCGCACTGCAATGGATGCCGCGTCCAAAAACGCCGGGGAAATGATTGAGGATCTTTCCCTGAAATATAACCGTGCCCGTCAGGGTGCGATTACCCAAGAAATTACGGAAATCGTCGCAGGCGCCGAGGCGTAACGCCGCGGCAGACGGTTTTGCCTGCGCGCAGGATGCCGCGCAATGCTTTGCATCCCATTCATCCTATGAAAAGGAGAATTGCCAATGAGTCAGCAAAATATCGGCACAGTCATCCAAGTCATTGGACCTGTGCTGGACATTCGCTTCCCCGACGGACAGCTGCCGGGGTTGCTGAACGCCATCACCATTGAAAACGGCGATGACGTGATTACGCTGGAGGTGGCACAGCACATCGGTGATGATGTTGTGCGCTGCATTGCCATGTCCAGCACCGACGGTTTGGTTCGCGGCGCAAAAGCTGTGGACACCGGCGGCCCCATTACGGTGCCTGTGGGTGAGAAAACCCTGGGCCGTATCTTTAACCTGCTGGGTGAGCCTGTGGATAATCAGGAGGCACCCGCCGACGTGGAGCGCTGGCCGATTCACCGTCCCGCTCCTACTTACGACGAGCAGGAATCCACCACGGAAATTTTGGAAACCGGCATTAAGGTTGTGGACCTGATTGCCCCCTATGCAAAGGGCGGTAAAATTGGTCTGTTCGGCGGCGCCGGCGTTGGTAAAACGGTTCTCATCATGGAGCTCATCAACAACGTTGCCAAGCAGCACGGCGGTTTGTCCGTGTTCACGGGCGTTGGCGAGCGTACTCGTGAGGGCAACGACCTGTACGAGGAAATGAAAGAGTCCGGCGTTATCAACAAAACAGCACTGGTCTACGGCCAGATGAACGAGCCGCCCGGAGCCCGTATGCGCGTGGCGCTGTCCGGCCTCACCATGGCAGAGTATTTCCGCGACCGCGAAAATCAGGACGTGCTGTTGTTCATCGACAACATTTTCCGCTTTACTCAGGCGGGCAGTGAGGTGTCGGCTCTGCTGGGCCGTATGCCTTCTGCCGTTGGTTATCAGCCGACGCTGGCCACCGAGATGGGCGCTTTGCAGGAGCGCATTACTTCCACAAAGAAAGGCTCTATCACATCGGTTCAGGCCGTTTACGTTCCCGCTGACGACTTGACCGACCCCGCACCTGCTACCACGTTTGCGCACTTGGATGCAACGACGGTTTTGGATCGTGCCATCGCTTCTCAGGGTATTTTCCCTGCGGTTGACCCGCTGGCTTCCAACTCCCGCATCCTGTCGCCGGACGTAGTGGGTCAGGAGCACTACGAGGTGGCTCGTCAGGTGCAGGAGATCCTGCAGCGCTACAAAGAGCTTCAGGACATCATTGCCATCATGGGTATGGACGAGCTGAGCGAGGTAGACAAGGTGATTGTTGCGCGTGCGCGTAAGATTCAGCGCTTCCTGTCGCAGCCGTTCACCGTTGCCGAGCAGTTCACCGGCATGGAAGGCAAGTATGTACCGCTGAAAGAAACCATTCGCGGCTTTAAAGAAATCATCGAAGGCAAACATGATAATCTGCCGGAATCGGCATTCCTGTTTGTCGGTACGATCGACGAGGCTGTGGAAAAAGCCAAGTCGCTGTAAAGGAGGGGCGCTATGTCGGCCTTTCATTTACAAATTGTCACACCGGACGGCAGCTTTTTTGACGGCGAAGCAGAGCGTGTCATCGTTCGTGCCATTGATGGTGACATCTGCATTTTGCCCCGTCACATTCCCTATGTCACAGCGCTCGCGATGGGTGAAGCGCGCGTGACCGTGGATGGTAAAGTGCGCCGTGCTGCTGCCAATGGCGGTATGCTGGCTGTCACGGGTGATAAAGTGCGCATTGTTGCCTCTACCTTTGAATGGGCAGAGGATATTGACAAAGAGCGTGCTGCCCGCGCCCGTGCTGCGGCTGAGGAGCAAATGAAGGCAGCTAAGGACGACAAAGAGCTTCAACTGGCAAAAGCCAAGCTGATGCGCGCTTTGACCCGTCTGAAAGTGTCGGAATAAAGCTTTTATTCAGCGGCAAGGCTGCTGACACGATTCAAACAAAAAAACACCGTTTGGGAATATTCCCAGACGGTGTTTTTTGTTGTTACTACTGATTGCTAGCATTCTTTTCCTCAACATTGCAAAGCATTACGGGTTCGCAAAAGAGCTGAAAATAGGAAATCGAATCGGGAAGAATTTGCACGCCTTAGAAGTTGTGGTAAAATAAAAAACAAGCTTATCGAAATTTGAAAAGAAAAGTTGCTAAAATTTAAACTGCAGAGAGGAAAAGAAAAATCATCATATGAATGCCTTGAAAGTATTGAATGAAAACTTTGAAGCGAAGAACAATAGCTTTTTATATTACTTACATGAAGAAAACTTTTTTCATGAGGCAGCGTTTGCCGAGTTGTGCGATAGTTTATTCTCCCTATGTGATACCCATGGGCATGATAAAGTGGTTTCTGCTCGAATTTGTTTTATTTATGGACAAGTGCTAAAGCATATCATGTATCATTTTGATCTGCGTGATATGTACGGGATTCAGAACTTGCCTGATGATTATAATGAAAAGATAGAAATGATGGAGCATGCCGTGCAAAAATATTTTTCGCTATGAAATTTGTCTTTCATAGTAAGTGTTCACAAGAAAAACCGGAATGTTTGGAGATGATAGAATGAAGTTTAATCGATTGATACCCGAGCTAACTGTTCAAGATATAGAGAAAACAAGATAATTTTATCTTGATGTATTAGGGTTTCAGCTGGAGTATGAGAGAAAAGAAGATAGGTTCATGTTTCTGTCTTTTGAGGGTTCGCAATTCATGTTTGAAGAGCTGCATGAAGATGGATGGAACGTTGCCCAAATGGAATATCCTTTCGGGCGAGGAGTGAATTTTTCTATTGAAGCAGATCATATTGAGCAAATTTATCAACGAGTAGTACGCAATCAATACCCAATATTTCGCCCCATGATGACAAGTAAATATGAATCGAACGGGAAGTATCTGGAACAAAAAGAATTTCTGGTGCAAGATCCCGACGGGTATTTATTAAGATTTACACATGAATAACGTATCATTTGCCATTGATTTTAAAGATAGCAAGGCGTGTGCGGATAAAAGTTTTTTCGCCACCTTGAATTTTGAGAACAAAATGCTGCAAAATCAAAATAAGAGCCGCCAACCCCTACATGGGGGTTGGCGGCTCTCCTAATGTCACTTAACACAGCTGTATTCTTTAGCGAATTTTTGCCAAATCTTTGATGACTTCTCCTGCCAAAATCATCCCGGCAACGCCCGGCACAAAGCTGACCGAGGCGGGCGCGCTGCGTCCGGCGGTGCCTTTTTGCTCCGTTTCTCCGCACGGCGTGCGCGGCATTTCTTCACTGTAAACCACTTTTAAGCGCACAATCCCGCGCTTTTTTACTTCTCGGCGCAGCACGCGCGCCAGCGGGTCGGTTTTCGTGTCGAACAAATCGGCCACGCGGAAAGCGGTGGGGTCTAATTTGTTGCCGCATCCCATGGCGCAAATAATCGAGACGTTTGCACGATAAGCGCGTTCAATCAATTCCAGTTTTGCGCTCACGGTGTCCACTGCGTCAATGATATAGTCAAAATCGTCTAAGGGGATGCTGTCCGCCGTTTCCGGCAGATAAAATACGCGGTGGGCGTGAACGTCAATGCCCGGCGCAATTTGCAAACAGCGCTGTGCCAGCACTTCGGCTTTGTCGCGGCCGATGGTGTCGATGGTTGCGGCCAGCTGACGGTTTAAATTCGTTTCGCTGATGTCGTCGCCGTCAAACAGGTGCAGCGTGCCAATGCCGCCCCGCGCCAAAGCTTCTACCGCATGACCGCCCACGCCGCCTAGTCCGAACACGGCCACTTTGGCTTTGGCAAGGCGCTGCATGGCCTGTTCTCCCAGCAGGGCGGTGGTGCGCATTTTCCAGTTTTCCATAGAAACTCCTTTTTTCGGGGCTTTCCTTATTTTTAAGCCCTTCGATGAAATCCCGCCGCCTGCAACATTTGGGTTATTCGCTCGAACGCGGCGGTGTGTCCTTTATTATATCCTTTTTTCGTATTTTTTGAAAGATGTGATAGACACAAAAGATAAAAAGGGTGACAATCAGAGCCAGTTTAACCGCATCCCCCATTTGTGAGAATACGGCAGCAACGCTTTGCCAGCGCGCACCGGCAAAGGCGCCAAGGCAGACAAGAAGCGTGTTCCACACAATGCTGCCCGCTGTCGTAAGCAGAATAAAAGGAAGCAAGGGCATTCCGGCAATGCCTGCGGGAATGGAAATTAAACTGCGCAGAATCGGCACACAGCGCAAATAAAAAATGCTCGGCCAGCCCTTTTCCTGAAACCGTTTGACAGCGCGTGTCACGTCGTCGGCATCCGTTTTTAAAAGCCTGCCTGCACGCCCTGACAGCAAGCGGCAAACGCCTTCCAGCCCCAGTTTTCTCCCGACAGCGTACAGCACCAGCGCACCAGCCAAACTTCCGATGGTAGAAAAAATAATGACTCCAAACACCGTCAGGCGCGTATAGGTGGTGAGAAAACCGCCGAATGTGAGAATCACTTCACTCGGAATCGGAGGGAACAGATTTTCCACTGCGATGAGAAACAAAACGCCCCAATAACCAAACCCCTCTAAAATATTTGTGACAAGCTGTTGCATATTAGCCCCTCCTTTTGTCGTATCTATATGGGAATGGGTTGAAAAACATGCAGCTCTGCGTGCGGCCTGAAAACAAAGGGATGGTAATTTGTTCTGTTTACAAGAGCAATCTATGAATTTTTTGTACAGGCAGGTGAAAAAATTGTAAACAACAAAATTACACTTGACATTTTTACAGTTTTTGCTAAAATAAGCTTAAATAATTTTACTTAAATTATTTTAAATAAAATTATTGAAATATTTTGACGAAGAAAGTAGGAACGAATCATGTTTGAAAAAGTGCGCGATATTATTGTAGAAACTCTGAGCTGTGACGCTGATCAGGTAACATTAGAGGCAAACTTGGCAGAAGATCTCGATGCAGACAGCCTCGACGCCGTAGAACTGAACATGGCAATCGAAGAAGCACTGGAAATCAGCATTCCCGACGACGAGCTGACGAAGATGAAAACAGTCGGCGATATCGTGGAGTACTTGGAAGCACACGCTTAATTGGTAGAGGAGGGACATCCCATGACGCAGGAAACGCTGTTTCGACTGGTGGAGGCGTTTGACGCCGGCACAATGACACGTCTTGAATATTGCGAAGGGGAAGCAAAGCTTGTGCTGGAACGCACGGTCTGTGCGCCGGCGCCCATTCCGGCGGCAATGCCCGCCGTGCCGATGGCAGCCGCCCCTGCTGCCCCGATGCCCACAGCGGTTCCTGCGCCCGAAGCGGCTGCACAGCCCGGCGCTTGCATTAAAGCGCCGCTGGTCGGCACGTTTTACGCAGCGTCGGAACCGGGCAAGCCTGCCTTTGTCAAGGTGGGCGATACGGTGAAAAAAGGCAGTACGGTATGCATTATTGAAGCCATGAAAATGATCAATGAAATTCCGGCGCCGTTTGACTGTGTGATTGAGGAATGTCCCGTCGAGGACGGAGAACTGGTCGGCTTTGACGATCCACTTTTTATTGTGCGGGAGCTGTGAGGCAATGTTGAAACGAATTTTAATTGCAAACCGCGGGGAGATTGCCGTGCGCATTATCCGCGCGTGCCGCGAGCTGGACATTGAAACCGTCGCGGTTTATTCCACCGCCGACGCAAACGCCCTGCACGTTCAGCTGGCGACGATGGCCGTTTGCATCGGCCCGCCGAAAGCGGCGCAAAGCTATTTGAACCAAACCGCCATCTTGACAGCCGCCGTAGAAAGCGGCTGTCAAGCCATTCATCCGGGTTATGGCTTTTTATCGGAGAACGATGAATTTGCCGATCTTTGCACCAAATGCGGCTTGAAATTCATCGGCCCGTCCGGCGATGTCATCCGCAAAATGGGCAACAAAGCCAGCGCCCGCGCTTTAATGCAGCAGGCGGGTGTGCCTGTTGTGCCCGGCTCGAACGGAACTTTGCAGGATGCCGAGCAGGCCGCGCGTGAAGCCGAGCGCATTGGCTATCCCGTGCTTTTGAAGGCCAGCGCGGGCGGCGGCGGGCGCGGCATGCGCCGGGTATACCGCCCGGAGGACATCAAAAGCAGCTTTGCCGCGGCACAATCGGAAGCGGTGGCTTGCTTCGGCAACGGCGAAATGTACTTAGAAAAGCTGGTGCTTAATCCGCGCCATATTGAGTTTCAAATTATGGCCGACCAGTTCGGAAACGTCGTGCACTTAGGCGAACGCGACTGCTCCATTCAGCGCAAAAACCAAAAGCTGATGGAGGAATCGCCGTCGAAAGCACTTTCTCAGGAACTGCGTGAGCGTATGGGACGCGACGCGGTGGCCGCCGCAAGAGCCTGCGGCTATGAGGGAGCCGGTACGATTGAATTTGTGCTTGCGCCCGACGGAAATTATTATTTTATTGAAATGAACACCCGTATTCAGGTAGAGCACCCCGTCACGGAAATGGTCACGGGAATTGACTTGGTGCGCGAACAGCTGCGCGTGGCTGCCGGACTGCCGCTTTCGTTTACACAGGAAGAAGCGGCCATCAAGGGACATGCCATTGAAGTGCGCGTCAATGCGGAAGACCCCACGGCCGATTTCCGCCCCTCGCCCGGAAAAACGAAGTTTCTGCATTTTCCCGGCGGGTGCGGCGTTCGTGTGGACTCAGCGCTTTATAACGGGTGTGAGTTAAGCCCCTTTTACGACTCCATGGTGGCAAAAATTATTGTTCATGCCCCAACACGCCTTGAAGCCGTGCGCAAAATGCGGCGCGCACTGGAGGAATTTGTCGTAGAAGGATATCCTACCGGTGCCGAGCTGGCGCATCTGATTCTGCACCATCCGGATTTTTTGCGCGGCACTTACGACACCAGTTTTATTGAACAGAATTTACAGGATTTGCTGCATTGGGGCGAACGATGCAAACTGCCCGCAGAACAGGAGGAAGCCTAATTGAACGAACGCTTTTCACAAAGAAAACAGCGATTGCTTCGGCTGAAAATTCTGCGCGAGGGACGCGCGGCGTCCGTTCAGCGCGCGAATGCGCCCGCTGTATTTGAGCAGTGCAGTGCCTGCGGTGAGGCAGTGACGAAAGCGCAGTGGGATAAGGCGCTGTACGTCTGCCCGCACTGCGGCCATCACCGCCCCATCAGCGCGTATATGCGCCTTTCCATGCTGCTTGACGCCGGCACGTTCCGGGAACTGGACGATCGGCTGACTGCCCGAAATGCCTTGGAGTTTCCCGGCTATGACGAAAAGCTTGCCGTACAGCGTGCCGGTACGGCGCTTGCGGAGGCCGTTGTTGCGGCAAAAGGGCGTGTATGCGGCATGCCGCTCGTAGCGGTTGTTATGGACAGCCGCTTCATGATGGGCAGCATGGGCGTTGCCGTGGGTGAAAAAGTAGCGCGCGCCGCCGATGCTGCGCGTAAGTCCCGTGTGCCGCTTGTGATTTTCTGCGCGTCGGGCGGTGCACGCATGCAGGAGGGCATTTTGTCCCTCATGCAAATGGGCAAAACCGCCGCCGCCATCACGCGCTTTCAGGACGCGGGCGGCCTTTACATTGCATGGCTGACCCACCCCACGACGGGCGGTGTGACAGCGAGCTTTGCCTCTTTGGGCGATATCACCGTGGCTGAGCCGGGCGCACTGATTGCGTTTGCCGGGCCGCGTGTGATTGAGCAGACGATTAAGCAAAAACTGCCCGAAGGCTTCCAGCGCGCGGAATATTTGGAAGAACACGGCTTTGTGGATGCCGTTGTGCCGCGCGGTGAAATGAAAGATACGTTATGCCGAATTCTGCGGCTGCACAGCAAAGGAGGTGCATTGTAATGGAGTATACCGCTGCCGAGCGCGTCGCTTTGGCGCGCCGCCCCGGCCGTCCCGGTACCGCCGACTACATCAATGCACTGTTCACCGATTTCTTTGAGCAAAAAGGTGACAGGCTGTGCCGCGAAGATGCCAGCATTTTGGGCGGCATTGCCCTGTTTCATGGCCGTCCTGTGACGGTCATCGGCCATCGCAAGGGCAAAAATTTGGAAGAAAACATGAAATGCAATTTCGGCATGCCCAGCCCGGAGGGCTACCGAAAAGCCCAGCGCTTGATGCGCGCCGCCGAAAAGTTTCGGCGCCCCATTATCACGTTTGTTGATACGCCCGGCGCTTACCCCGGCTTAGAGGCCGAGGAGCGCGGCCAAGGCGAAGCGATTGCGCGGTGCCTGGCTGTGATGAGTGAGCTGACAGTGCCGCTGATTGCCGTGATTACCGGCGAAGGCGGAAGCGGCGGCGCATTGGCCATTGCCATGGGCAATCAGGTGCTTATGCTTGAAAACGCGGTTTACTCCGTGCTTTCGCCGGAAGGCTTTGCCTCTATTTTGTGGAAGGATTCCTCCCGCAGTGCCGAAGCGTGCGAAGTGATGAAACTGACGGCGCAGGATTTAAAGGAACTGCGTGTTGTCGATGAAATTATCAAAGAGCCGGAGCAGGGCGCGCACGAAGACCCGCAGGCCATGTTTGCCGCGGTAGACGAAGCGCTTCGCCGGGCTTTGCACACGGCAGACCGCATGCCGTCGCCTGCGGCACAGCGTTACCGCAAGTTCCGAAACATGGGAGCGGCATTTTTGCAGTCCTCCGGAAAGGAGCTGCTATGACGGGAATTGAAATTGTGGGAACCGGACGATGCGTCCCCGGCCGATTAGTAACAAATGACGACCTTTCGCGTTTGGTGGATACCAGCGACGAGTGGATTCGCACGCGCACCGGTATTGCCCAGCGCTATTTTTGCGCAGAAGGGGAAACGAATGCACAGCTTGCCGCCGGAGCCGCGCGTGCCGCGCTAAAGCGCGCGGGCATCAGCGCGGAGCAAATTGGCCTTTGCGTTGCGGCGACTTTTACCGCCGACCACGCCATGCCTTCGCTGGCCTGTGAAGTGCACGGGGCGCTTTCTCTGCCGGAAAGCGCCCCGGCGTTTGATGTGAACGCCGCGTGCACCGGGTTTATTACAGCGCTGGAAACGGCGCGCAGCCTCCTTGCGGGCGGAAGTGTAACAGGAGAGTATGCGCTTGTCATCGGCTCGGAGTCTATCAGCCGCGTGCTGGATATGACTGACCGAAATACTTGTGTCCTGTTTGGCGACGGTGCAGGTGCGGCGGTGATTCGCTTATCAGACAAACATGACTACCGCTGTGTGATGGGCGCGAGAGGCGATGCAAGCCTGCTGCATGCGGGCGGCGCGGCAAGCGAGGAACACTTTGTCCACATGGAGGGCAAAGCTGTGTTTCGCTTTGCCTCGGAAACAGTGCCGAAATGTGTCATGCAGGTGCTGGACAGCGCCAAAATGACGATGGACGATATTGACTATGTGGTTTGCCATCAAGCCAACGGACGCATTATCGATCATGTCATGAAAAAGCTGAACGCACCGGCCGAAAAGTTTTATAAAAACATGCAGACTTACGCCAATACGTCGGCGGCAAGCATTGCCATTGCGCTGGACGAAATGAACGAAAAAGGCTTGCTTTGCCCCGGAACGCGCGTCGTGTGCGTGGGCTTTGGCGCGGGCCTGACATGGGGCGGCACGCTGCTGACATTTTAAAGGAGTATCAGGGAATATGAAGCGTTTAAATGAAATTTTGGGAATTGAATTTCCGTTTATCCAAGGCGGTATGGCGAATATCGCCACGGGTGAATTTGCGGCGGCCGTGTCCAACGCGGGTGCGCTGGGCTTAATTGGCGCGGGCGGCATGAATGCCGAAATGCTCCGCGAGCACATTCATCGCTGCAAAGAGCTGACGGATAAGCCCTTCGGCGTCAATATTATGCTGATGAACCCTGAAGCTCCCAAAATGGCCGAGATTGTTGCCGAGGAGAAAATCCCCGTTGTCACAACCGGTGCAGGCAACCCGGGCGCTTATGTTGAGATGTGGAAAAAGGCGGGCTGTAAGGTGTATCCGGTGGTTCCCGCCACCATTTTGGCGCGCCGTTTGGCGGCACTGGGCGTGGACGGCATCATCGCAGAGGGCACGGAGTCCGGCGGCCACGTGGGGGAAATGACGACGATGGCACTTGTTCCGCAGGTGGCGGATGTGTGCCGCGAGTTTGATATTCCTGTCATTGCGGCAGGCGGCATTGCCGACGGCCGTCAGCTGGCGGCGGCCTTCGCACTGGGGGCATGCGGTGTGCAGCTGGGCACTTGCCTGCTGGCCAGTGAGGAATGCCCCATTCACGAAAATTATAAAAACGCTGTCTTGAAAGCCAAAGACAGTGATACGATTGTCACGGGCCGCATCGCGGGCGTACCTGTGCGCATTTTGAAAAACAAAATGGCGCGCGAATATGTATCGCGTGAAAAAGCGGGTGCAGACAAAATGGAGCTGGAGCACTACACGCTCGGTTCCCTGCGCCGCGCGGTGTTCGACGGCGACGTGGACACCGGAAGCCTGATGGCCGGCCAAGTGGTGGGCATGCTGAAAGAGGTAAAGCCCCTGCGCACTATTTTTGAAGAAATGTACGACGGTTATCGCCGGACGGCTGCCGCGCTCGGAAATGAGGTGCGTGAATGAGCATTTTGTTAGGAACGCGAACACTTGACGTTCCCATTTTGCAAGGCGGCATGGGCGTCGGCGTTTCCATGGGCGGTCTTGCGGGTGCGGTGGCCGAGTGCGGTGCGATGGGCACCATCAGCACGGCGATTCCCGGCTATGATGAGCCGGATTTCGGCAAAAATCCCAACGCCGCCAATCTGCGCGTGCTTGCCAGAGAAATCGAAAAAGCGAAGCGCCTTTCAAAAGAAAAAGGCCTTGTGGCCATCAACGCAATGGTGGCAACGGTTCAGTATGCCGAAAGCGTGATGACCGCCATTAAAAGCGGTGTAGATGCCATTGTGTCCGGGGCGGGTCTGCCGAACGAACTGCCCGCTATTGCAAAGGGCGCAGACGTTCTGCTTGCGCCGATTGTGTCGGGCGGGCGCGCGGCGCGCGTTATATGCCGCATGTGGGAAACGCGCCACGAGCGCTACCCCGACTTTGTGGTGCTGGAAGGGCCCCAAGCGGGCGGACATTTGGGCTTTTCCAAAGAAGAGGCCAAAAGCGACAGCGCCCCAAATCTGGAAGACCTCATTAAAGAAACGGTTGAGGCATTGCGTCCGTTTGAAGAACGTGCCAAACGCGCCATTCCCGTATTTGCCGCAGGCGGCGTGTGGGACGGTAAAGACGCGGCCCGCATGGCGCGCCAAGGCGCCACGGGCGTTCAGATGGCAACCCGCTTTATCGGCACTTATGAGTGTGACGCTTCGCAGGGGTTCAAAGATATCCTGCTTGCCGCCAAAAAAGAGGATATTCAAATTGTCCAAAGCCCGGTCGGCATGCCGGGGCGCGCTTTGCGCACTCCGCTTATTGAACGTCTTTCGGGCGGCGTAAAGACGGCGGCAGAGCATTGCGTTAACTGCTTGACGCCGTGCCCCAAAAAAGAAACACCGTACTGCATCATGGAAGCGCTCGTCAAAGCGCTGAAAGGAAACTATGAGGAAGGGCTGTTCTTCTGCGGCTCGAATGTTTGGCGCATGGATAAAATGATGCATGTTTCAGATTTAATTGATGAAATTATGAGAGATTGGAGGGCGTTTGCATGAAGCTTGCCGTATTATATGCCGGGCAGGGCGCACAGCACGCCGGAATGGGAAAGGATTTGTACGAAGCGTTCCCCGCGTTCCGCGCGGTGATGGATGAGGCCGCCGAAGCTGTCGATTTTGATTTGAAGCAGCTGTGCTTTGAAGGCCCGGACGAACAGCTCAGCCAAACGCAGTTTACCCAGCCGTGTATGGTGGCATTTGCCGCCGGTGTGACGGCAGTTCTGCGCGAGGCAGGGCTGGAGGTGCAGGGCGCGGCGGGCTTGAGCTTGGGCGAGTATTCCGCCCTTCATGCCGCCGGTGTGTTTGACGCAAAGCAGGCCGTTTCGCTCGTGGCATTTCGAGGCAAAGCGATGATGCAGGCCGCTGAAGGGCGCGCTTGCGGTATGGCGGCTGTGCTGGGGCTGGAGCGTGACGCGCTGGAAGCAGCGTGCGAAAAAGCGCGCGGCGAGGGTGTTGTGGAAATTGCAAACTTTAACTGCCCCGGTCAAATGGCGATTGCAGGCGACAGCGCCGCAGTAGACGCGGCCTGCGTGTATGCCAAGGAGACGGGCGCAAAGCGCTGTGTACCCTTAAAGGTGTCCGGCCCGTTCCATACCTCTTTGATGAAACCGGCGGGCGATGCTCTGCGCGAGCATTTTGCAGGCGTTGCGTTCCACGAGATGCAGCTGCCTGTTTATTTCAACTGCTTGGGCGCCCCGATGGGCGAGGGGGATTCGATTCCCGCTCTCTTGGAGCGTCAGGTGCAGAGCAGTGTTTACATGGAAGATACCATCCGCCGCATGGCCGAGGACGGCTTTGACACATTTTTGGAGATTGGCCCCGGCAAGGTGCTGACGGGCTTTGTGAAGAAAACCGCCAAGGGAATGAAGACATACAGCGTGGAAACAGCCGATGAGCTGAGAGAGGTGCTGAGTGCGCTGAAAGGAGAAAACGTATGAATTTACAGGGAAAACACGCCGTTGTCACCGGCGGCGCGCGCGGCATTGGCAAAGCGGTATGCTTGGCGCTGGCCGCGGCAGGTGCCGATGTTGTCGTAAACTTTTCGGGAAGTGAGCAGGCCGCAAACGAAGTGGCCGAGGCCTGCCGTGCGCTCGGCGTGCGCGCTGTGGCACTGCGCGCTGACGTTTCGAATGCCGATGAAGCACAGGGTTTAATTGACGCAGCGGTGAAGGAATTCGGCAGTGTGGATATTCTGGTGAATAACGCCGGTATTACGCGCGACGGCCTTTTGATGCGCATGAGCGAAGATGATTTTGATGCGGTTTTGAATACAAACTTGAAAGGTGCGTTTCATTGCATGAAGGCGGCATGCCGCCCCATGATGAAGCAGCGCAGCGGACGCATCATCAACATTTCCAGTGTGGTGGGTGTGCGAGGAAACGCCGGACAGGCAAACTACGCCGCCAGCAAAGCGGGCTTAATCGGCATGTCGAAAAGCGTCGCCAAGGAATTGGCGGGGCGCGGCGTAACGGTGAACTGCATTGCGCCGGGCTTTATTGAAACCGCGATGACGGACGTTTTGCCCGACGCGGTAAAAGAGAAGATTTTAACGGAAATTCCCATGGCAAAATTGGGCCAGGCCGAAGATGTGGCAAATGCGGCGGTGTACTTTGCTTCCAATGAAGCAGGTTATGTCACCGGGCAGGTGTTGTGCGTCGACGGCGGCATGGCGATGTGAAGAAAGGGAGGAAAACAAGATGCAGAAAAGACGGGTTGTCATCACCGGCATGGGCGCAGTGACACCGCTGGGCCTGAACTTGCAGGAGAGCTGGAGCGCTGTGCGCGCCAACCAATGCGGCATTGGCCCGATTACGCAGTATGATACAAGCGAGCAGAAAGTGACCTTGGCGGGCGAGGTGAAAAACTTTGACCCCACGGCGGCGATTGATAAGCGCGAGGTGCGCAAGCTGGACCGTTATACGCAGTTTGCGCTGACGGCCTCCGACGAAGCAATGAAGCAAAGCGGCCTTTGTGTGGAAAACGAAGATACCTCCCGCTGTGCCGTCTTTTTTGCCAGCGGCATCGGCGGATTTTCCACCACACAGGCAGAATGTCTGAAAGGTGCGCAAAAGGGTTACGACCGCGTTTCTCCTTATTTTATTCCGATGGCCATTTCCAATATGGCGGCAGGCAACATTGCAATCCGCTACGGCTTCCACGGCATGTGTACCTGCCCGGTAACGGCATGCGCTTCCGGCGCGAATGCTGTGGGCGATGCATTCCGCCATATTCGCGACGGCTATGCGGAAGTAGTGCTTTGCGGCGGTGCTGAGGCAACTATCACCTCTTTGGCAATGGGCGGCTTTACTTCGCTTCATGCACTGCACACAGGCGATGACCCCAACCGTGCATCAATCCCGTTTGACGCGGAGCGTTCCGGGTTTGTCATGGGTGAAGGTGCGGCGGCCCTCGTTTTAGAGGAGTATGAGCACGCCAAACAGCGCGGTGCTGTCATTTTGGCGGAAGTGTGCGGCTATGGCGCAACGTGTGACGCACACCACATCACGGCTCCTGCGCCGGACGGCTCCGGTGCGGCAGCGGCAATGACGCAGGCCATGCAGGAAGCGGGCATTGCGCCGTCTGATGTCGATTACATCAATGCGCACGGAACGTCTACCCCGATGAACGATGCGGGCGAAACGGCAGCAGTCAAGCGTGCCTTCGGTGATGCGGCCAAAACGCTGGCGATGAGCTCCACGAAGTCCATGACGGGCCACTTGCTGGGTGCATCCGGTGCGGTAGAAGCTGTGTTTACGGCAATGGCGCTGAAAGACGGCTTTATCCCGGCGACACTAAACTACAAAATCCCTGACCCCGATTGTGACCTCGACATTGTGCCGTGCGAAGGGCGCGAGGCGGCGCTTCGCTATGCCATGTCCAACTCTTTGGGCTTCGGCGGACACAATGCCAGCATTTTGCTGAAAAAGTGGGAGGATTAACATGACACTCGATTCCAATCAAATTATGGAAATTTTGCCGCACCGCTTTCCGTTTCAGCTCGTGGACCGCATTACCGAGTGTGAACCGGGCGTGCGTGCCGTGGGACGTAAATGCGTGACGGTGAACGAGCAGTTTTTTTGCGGACATTTTCCGCAAAAACATGTGATGCCCGGCGTGCTGATTATTGAAGCTTTGGCGCAGGTGGGCGCGGTGGCTCTCTTGACAGAGGAAGAAAATAAGGGTAAAATAGCATTCTTTGGAGGCATTAAAAATGCACGTTTTAAGCGGCAGGTAACGCCCGGCGACGTGCTGGAGCTGACATGTGAGCTGACCGCCCGCCGCGGCCCCATTGGAAACGGAAAAGCGGTTGCCACCGTGGACGGCAAGGTGGTTGCGATGGCCGAGCTGACGTTTGCCGTGGGCGAATAATCAAGGAGGTTCTGCGTCAAAACGCTTTTGCAAACGGAAAAAGGAGAAGGAAATTGCTGGATAGAAAATTTGCCGAGGTCTACTCCAAATTTAAGCTGCATTTTTATCAAAAAGTGTTTAACCGTTTTCAGGAGCGCGAAGCCAGCCTGACCACGGTGGAAACCTTCTGTATGGAGATTATTCAGGCACTGGGCACACCTACTGTGAATGAGTTTGCCTCCTTTGTGCAGATTTCTCCGCCGAATGCGGCTTATAAAGTGAACAACCTGATTCAAAAGGGTTATTTGAAAAAGGTTCGCTCGGAAACCGACCGGCGTGAATATCATTTGGTGATTACACCGAAATACCAAGATTATTACAGCATCAGTTACAGCTATTTGAGCACTGTCATGGAGCGGATTCGAGAGCGCTTTTCCGATGAGGATGCCAAAAAGCTGGAGGAAATGCTCACGATTATTTCCGAAGAATTGATGCCGGAAATCCCCATTCGCTTTTCACCTCCCGCTCAGAATGCGTCTGAGCAGGACGAGCAAGCAGGCCAAGCACCTGCAGCAGAAAAAGAGCAAGCGTGAGCCTGCTTTTATAAAATGAAGAGGCCGCCCAAACGGGGCGGCCTCAGTTTGTCGAAAAAGCTTTGCTTTTTCACAAAGTGTGTGCCTATCTCAAATGGAAAAGAGGGCTCGGCCCCCTTTTTCAAGCCTTTTTCCCCTTGCAGGCTAGGCTCTTTCTAAATCAGGCGGCAGTTTTTCGACACTCTCAGGCCGCCCAAACGGGGCGGCCTTTTATATAAAAACATGGCACCATGAAAGCACAGATAGATTATCCGCTTTTTTTCAAAAGCTTTAGTCAATTACGGTACCGGTTCTTCCGATGCCAACCGATGCCGCCGTCAGCTTTTTCCAAGAATTGCATCCGCAGATGCCGTCTGCTGTGAGGCCGACAGAAGATTGAAACGCCTTCAGCGCGCGTTCGGTATTGGCACCGAAAATGCCGTCAAGTGTCCGTGTGCTGTATCCGAGGGCATTCAAAGCATCCTGCAAAATCAGCACATAAGTGCTCTTGCTGCCGCGGCGAACGGTGGGATATCCGGCGGTGGTGTTCGGGCAGGCCGGTTTGCCGTAGCGGCGGTCAAAGTGAACCCAGGTCGGGGTCATGCTGATGGGCTCTACATAGCCCCATGCTTTTGTGGCTACAGCGGCATCACGGATTTTAAGGCGCTCGGAGCTGGTGGTGTTTTGGCCTACGTCAAACGAAACGCCCGCATAGTGCTGGCTGGCGGTGCCGTGGCCGCCCTCCCAAATGCGTTTAAACGCATAGCCAATGTAAATACCTTTGCCATAGCGGCGGCGGGTTAAGTTCCACGCTTCCATAGCGGTGGTTGTCGTCCACAGCGTGGGGCTGTTGGACGAGCCGCGGAACTCGCGTACACGCATGGTGTTATTGTAGGCATACGGCATCGGATCGTTTTCGCTCAAATTGTATTTCAGCAGCTTATTGTTGTAAGCGTCATAGACATATAACTTTGCCATATTTCATTCCCCCGTAAGATAATAAGCGTAAATTGCATCCCAAGTAGCACGGTCAACAAGGCCTGTTACAGGCAGGCCGAAGCCCATTTGAAACTCTTTAACAGCATTGAAGGTTGTTTCGTCGATAATGCCGCTTTCCGGTACAAACCATGCGGCGCAGTAACGCGAAGCAATGTCGTTCATAAAGCGCTGCATTTCGAGCACCGGCGCTCCTGCGCTGCCGATTGTCATCGTGTAGCCCGGATATTCTCCAACGGGACGCTCTCCGTCAAGCCCCACCGATGCAAAAGTCAGATATGTGATGACAAGTGCATTCCATGTGGTTTCATCGACATTTCCGGTGACCGGAAGGCCGAAGTCGCGCTGGAAGCTGCGGATTACCTCGGTCATTTGCGCGTCATAATTGCCGCTCAAGGTATCAATGGGCAAAACCGTATCCCAGAAAAATGCGATATAGGCCAGCATAAACTGTACAAACTGCACCATTTGGCCGCTCTGCCCTTCGCTTAACACATATCCCGGATAAGCAAATACACGGAAGCTGATGAGCGGGCCGTCCACGGAACGCAGTTTGCTGAACTGTGCATAAATGCTGTCCCATGTCATTTTTCCAACCACGCCGTCCTGAGTCAGAGAGAACAGGCGCTGATACGCCATAACGGCTTCCTGCGTGGCGCGTCCGAACACGCCGTCAAATGCGATAACGGGAATTTCGGGATAGTAAGCGCTCAGCAGATACAAATAATACTGTACTTCCTTGACCGCTTTTCCGCGGCTGCCCACGCGAAGCGGAGAACCGGGATAAGTACCCGGGCGTTCGCCGGGCTCAAGCAGTCCGTTAATAATACTCGTGTAAACTTCGTAAATTTTATTCCATGTGTTGCGGCCCACAATGCCGTCTACGGTTAAACCGTAGTGACTTTGGAAGGCGCGCACAGCGCGCTCGGTGGCTGCGCCGAAAATGCCGTCTACCGTGATGGTCGGAATTTGTACGGTGGAATTGGAAATAATGCGAAGCCATGCCTGAATCCGCCGCACCGCATCGCCGCGGCTGCCGTTTTTCAGCGGCGTGCCCGGGTAAGCGCCCGCGCCGCTGCTGTCGCCGTCCGGCGTGGAGAGGTCGTCTTCAATAGAGGTGTATTCTGCATAAAGCCGATCCCAAGTAGCTTCGCCAACGATGCCGTCTACGGTGAGGCCATACTGCTCCTGGAACGCTTTGACAGCTGCCTGTGTTCCTGCCCCGAAAATGCCGTCCACAGCAGGCGAGGGGATTTTGCTGTTATACTCGCTCACTTCGGAAAGCCAGAACTGTACCTGTTCTACGGCGTCGCCGCGGTCACCCAGGCGTAAAGCAGTGCCCGGATAAACGCCTGCCACAAGGTTGCCGTCGGGCTTTTCACCCTCGCTGGTCAGCTCGGCTAAGTCTTTTACAGAAACATAAATGTAGCTGATTTTGTACCATGTGGAGCGCCCGACAATGCCGTCAGCCGTCAGGTTAAACTGCTTTTGGAACTTCTTCACCACATCTTCGGTATCCTGCCCGAAGATACCGTCGGTGTTCGTTCTTCCAAAGAACGGATAGTCCTGGGCGATGCGGTTCAGCTGGCGCTGAATAATGCGCACGCTTTCACCGCTGTCGCCTTTTTTCAGCGGCGTGCCGGGGTAACTGCTGGGAATCGCGGCGATGTTGTCGGTTCGCACCAGCTCTAAGTCGTCGCCGTAATAGTAGCGCAGAATTTGAAGGGCGTTTTTGCCCTGTTCGGCCAGATCTTTGGTGCCCCACTGCTTCATACCTTTACAGGTGACGGTTTTGCCGTCGCAATACTCGGTGAAATAGGGGTTGACTGTGCCTTTTTTACGCGCGTAGGTATTGAAAATTTCGTCGGTGATGCGGCTCATCGGCTCAAAGATATTGCGCCCGTGGACATAGGCCTGGTCGTAGCCGGGCGAGCCGGTAATCTGGAACGAATAACCTTTGCTTTTGTACCACTCGGTGTAAATGCGGTTAATCGCAAGGCTGATTTGTGCGTGAATATTCGCGCGCAGAGATTCTTCCGGCCAAGTGGGATAGACCTCGCTGGATGCAACATTCTTGATATAGTCGCGGAAGCTGACCGTAACATTCTGCACGTTTGCGGAAGGTGCGCCTAAGTGTACTGTAATTTTTTCGGGAATTACAGGCTGGGTTAAAACACGCGCCTTGCTTTCACACGCCTGCACAGGGGCAACGGCAGAGGTTTGACCGCCGGCAAACAGCTTGTGAACCGGAACATTAGAAATATCGCTCATAATGGAAGCGGTGCGAACCGGTGCGCCGGCGTCAGGGTCTTCTTGCGGAAGCAGTGGAAACTGCATCAGGCTTTCCACGGTATCAAACACCTGCACACCTGTAGTTTCCGCAGGGTCGTATCCGGGCGCCTCAACTAAAATATTGCATGTCGAATAGGGTAAAATGGTGTTGTTTTCTTCCAGTGACAATGATTTCGGCGGACACGGAATCGAAAACGGGCCCGCGTTTCCGCCCTCATCCACTCCGGAAGAGATGGTTGTGCCGTCCGGCAGGGTCAGCGTTACCGCCGCGCTTTGCACGGGCAGAGCCGCACGCGCCGTAAACACCTGCACTTTGACGCTCCCGGTGCCGGTGAGCTCAGCGGCGTTGGTTTTTTGAACCATTGTGGTCACTCCTTTCCGAAGCCCTCAAGAGGATTTTTTTCATGTAGGGCTTTCTGACTTACGATATTCTGAATTTTTTATTTGTGACACTGAGCTGCCCTCTTCCTTTTTTGACAGTTTTCCGTTATACTGTAAGAAAAGAAGCGAAAGAAAGCATTTGGAGGCTTTTTATGGAATGGATCATCGAAAATGAAATTTTGCGCGTGACGGTGAACGGGCACGGTGCGGAAATGACAAGCGTTTGCAAAAAGGAAACAGGCGAAGAGCTGCTTTGGACGGCAGACCCTTCTGTTTGGGGGCGTCATGCGCCGCTTTTGTTCCCGTACTGCGGCAAGCTGAAAGACGGCCGTTATACCCACAAGGGTACGGTGTATGAAGGCGGCGGCCATGGCTTTGCGCGCGACATGGACTATGTGCTGGAAGAAAAGACGCAGGACAGCATTACCCTCAAGCTGGAAGCAAATGCCCTTACGATGGAAAAATACCCCTTTGCTTTCCGCTTGCTGGTAACGTATCAGCTGGATGGCAACACGGTGCGCCACAAGGTGAGTGTCGCCAATGACGGTGAAGAGGAAATGCCGTTCGGCATCGGTTTTCACCCTGCGTTCCTGTGCCCGTTTGATGCACAGCACAAAGCGGAAGACTATGTAGTGCGTTTTTCCCAGCCGGAAACTCCCACACAAATCATGACCGGCCAAACCGACGGACTTGTCACAGGGGAAAAAGCGGTGTATTTTGAACAGCAAACTGAAATTCCTATGTCCGACGAGATTTTTGCTCACGACAGCATTTGCTTTACGGATTTGAAATCTGCCCGTATGAGCCTTGTGGAAAAAGACACCGGAAAAGCCGTTAATGTTGAAGTGACGGGCTTCCCGTATGTTTTGCTGTGGAGTGCGGCAGGCCCCTTGCACTTTGTGTGCATTGAGCCGTGGATGTCCTTGCCTGATGCGCGCGATGCGGACGGCGAGTGGACGCATAAACCCTGCGCTGCGGTACTCAGTGAGGGTGAGCAGTACGAAGTGACCCTTTCGATGGAATTTGCACGCTGAAAATTCCTTTGTTTGATGATTTGAAACGCTGGCGGTTCACAAAACTGATTTCGGTTTTGTGAACCGTTTTTTACGGAAAAATTTCGTCAAAGTGACACAAAAAGCACACAACAATCCATTATAATAACGTGGAAAACTGCGGTAAAGGGGTAGTGGTATGAGTAATAATGTGAAGCGTCGGCTGAAGCTGTGGCTTCGGCCCACGAAAAAGAAAGTAATTTTGCTTGTAATTATCGTTGCGCTGCTGGCGGCGGCAGGGTCGATCCTTTCAAAAGCATCGAAACAAGCGGCGGCATCTGCGGCAGCGGACGAGCCGGCTTATCGAAGTGTGGTTCTGCAAAAAGATTCTATGGCTGACAGCATCACAGTAACCGGTACGGTGGCAAGCGCCGATGTGGCAAACGTAACAACGCAGCAAACACAGACCGTAAAAACCATTTCGGTTCAGGTGGGCGATACGGTGAAAAAAGGCGACGTGATCTGTACGCTTGACACCGCCGATTTAGAAAAGGAACTGGCAAGGAAACAGGAAAGCCTTGCAACCGACCAAAGTACAGCACAGCGAAACTATGAAAGCGCGCAGGAAAGTTTGGCCACGGCGCAGGAAAAGTATCAGACGGCCTACCAAAACTATGCGACGGCAGCAGCCGATTTAGAGGCAAAACGTTCGGCTTATCTTCCGGCTGAAAATTCCATTAAAACATACTTAGATGCTTACAATGCAGCGCTTACGGCCGAGCAAAATGCGGGTATTGCGCTGAACAGCAACACACAAATCGTTGCGGCGCAAGCGGCGGTTGAAGCGGCGCAGGCGGCAGTGGCAGCTGCACAGGGCGGCGGTTCGCAGCAAGGCTCCGCAGAGAGCGGCGCGGGGAATATGCCCTCTTTGCAGAATTCGGACGCCTTAGCGCAGGCTCAGGCGCAGCTTGCCGCAGCACAGCAGCAGCTGGCACAGGCCCAAGCACAGGCAGCAGACCTTGCGAAAGCTTATAACGACGCAGTAGCGGCACGGCAGGCAGCGGAAAACAGCCTGAAAAGCGCGAAGACGAACTGCAACTATGAGGCTTTGTTTACCGCTTATTCCAATGCCGACCAAGCATTCAGCACGGCCAAGCAGTCGTATGAGGCGGCCAAGCAGCAGGTGGACACGGCCGAGCAGCAGCTGCAAACGGCGAAAGATCAGCTCGACAATGACACGGTGCTGGAAACAGTTGAGCAGCTTCAAGAGCAAATTGAAGACTGCACCATTCGTGCAACGGCAGACGGCACTATCACCTCTTTGAATGCAACCGTAGGCTCCTCTGCCTCCACGGCAGGCGGAACGCCTTTGGCTACCATTCAGAATACCGGCGCTTTGAAAGTATCCGTCAACATTGACGAAAATGATATCCAGCAGATGAAAGTCGGCCAGCGTGCTATTATCCGAAGCGATTCGACCGGCGATAAGGAAATCAGCGGAACGCTGACACAGCTTTCCGTGACAACCTCGGAAAACGGCTTTCCCGCCGAGGTATCCGTGGATGACGCAGACAGCGGCCTGTTGATTGGCGTATCGGCAAAAGTGGAAATTGTGCTCAGCGAAACGGAAGGTGTTTACAGCGTTCCGTACGATGCCGTGGAAACAAATGACAGCGGCGAAAAAGTGATTTATGTGCGCGACGGAAATGACTGGAAAGAACTGCCCGTCACCACCGGAATGGAAACGAGCTACTACATTGAAATTGAATCTGATGAACTGCAAGACGGAATGGAAGTGCGCGTGCCCGTTGGATCATCCGGCGATGCATCCATGAGTATTGAGGAAATGATGAACGGTGGAATGGTGCAGGGCGAAGTAGTGATTGAAGGCCCGGCAGAAGGCGGCGGACCGGCAGGCGGGCCTGACGGCGGCCGCGGTCAGCAAGGCGGTGGAGCTGTGATGGCTGCACCTGTCGGTTAAGGGGTGCGGCGCATGAACGACAGAAAAGAGATTATCCGCATGAGCGGCATTGTGAAAAAGTTCAATGTGGGCGCCGAAAACGAGCTGGAGATTCTGCACGGGATTGACTTGACGGTTTATGAAGGGGAATTTGTCGCAGTGGTCGGAGAATCGGGCTCAGGCAAATCAACACTGATGAACATCATCGGTGTGCTCGACCGTCCGACAGAAGGCCGGTACATTCTTGACGGTATTGATATTTCTACGATGCACGACAAGGAGCTTTCCAAAATCCGCTGTGACAAAATTGGGTTTGTGTTTCAAACCTTCAACCTGATTCCTCGAACCACGGCTTTGAAAAATGTGGAATTGCCTATGATGTATGCAGGACATTCCGGAAGCAGCCGTACAAAGCGTGCCAAAGAATTACTGCAAACCGTGGGAATGGGGGAGCGCATGACTCACCGCCCCAACGAGCTTTCCGGCGGCCAAAAACAGCGCGTTGCCATTGCGCGGGCGATGGCAAATGATCCGGCGATGATTCTTGCAGACGAACCCACCGGCGCGCTGGACTCCAAAACCGGACGCCTTGTGATGGATTTATTTCACCAGCTGCATGAGCAGCAGGGGAAAACCATTGTGCTCATTACACACTCCGAGCAGCTTGCGAGTGAATGTGAACGCATCATCACGATCTCCGACGGCATGATCATCGGAGAGAGAAAGGGAGGAGGCGCGCGCAGTGCTCATCTTTGAAAATATTATGCTGGCCATTTCCGGCCTTTGGGCAAATAAAATGCGCGCTTTGCTCACTATGCTGGGCATCATCATCGGAATTGGATCGGTCATCGGTATTATGACCGTGGGCGACAGCATGCAAAGCTCGATGACTTCCAACATGCAGAGCATGGGCGCGAGCAATATCACGGTCAGCTTAACACAAAAGAGCGACTCCGATGTGCGCGAGGGCGGCGCAACGCTGATGTTTCGCCGCCAAAGCTGGTCGGACGAAGACCTTTTAACCGACAGCATGATTGACGACTATTTGAAGTATTACGGAGATCAGGTAGAGGCAATTGGGCTTTCAGAGTCGCTCGGCTCAAAAAAAATTGAGGAAGACGACAGCATTACCGTATCCTTAACAGGCGGGAACGCGGCTTATCAGACGGTACAAGACGTTAAAATTCAGCGAGGACGTTTTTTCACCGATGAAGATGTGGAAAATGAGCGTACCGTAGCGGTTGTAAGCGATGTCTTGTGTGAAAATCTGTTCGGCAGAGTAGATCCGATCGGAAAAACTGTATCTGTCACCGTGGGAACAAAGGTTCATACCTTTCATATCATCGGGACTTACGAATATCAAGATATGGGAATTGCATTAGGAAGCACCGACGCAATACCGGAAACGGCGATGTACATTCCCATCAGCGTTGCAAAAAGCATCAATCATTCCGCAGCGGGTTATTCCAGCTTTACGGTGGTGGGAAAAGCAGACGCAGACGCACAGGCGCTTTTGCAAAACACAAAAGACTTTTTTGCCAGCTATTATACGAGGAATAATTCTTATACCGCAACGGCTACGAGCCTTGAAAGTCTGATGGAAATGATGCAGGAAATGATGGGAACGGTTTCCTTGGCGATTGCCGTGATTGCGGGGATCAGTTTGCTGGTCGGCGGCATTGGCGTAATGAATATTATGCTTGTTTCAATTACGGAGCGCACGCGTGAAATTGGTACACGCAAAGCGCTCGGAGCTACCAACAACAGCATTCGCATCCAGTTCATTGTCGAAAGTGTGATTATTTGCCTCATTGGCGGCGTGATCGGTATTGCAGTGGGTGCGGGCCTTGGCTCGTTCGGTGCAAACTTGCTGGGATATGCGGCAACACCGAGTATTTCTGCCATTGTGACGGCAGTGAGCTTCAGTATGGCAATCGGCGTGTTCTTCGGCTATTATCCGGCGAATAAAGCCGCAAAACTCGACCCGATTGAAGCGCTTCGCTATGAATAAGCGCATAAAAAACAAAAGCGGAAATTTTTATTTTCAATTTTCAAAAGATAAAAAGGCACGGGAAAGAACCAGCTTTCCCGTGCCTTTTTTAGTTTTGTCAGAGTGTTTATTTTGCCGCATCAAACGCTTCGCTGTGATATTGGTGCGTATAAAGCTGATAGTAACGGCCCTTTTTCGCGAGCAGTTCTTCATGCGTACCGGCCTCGGCAATTTCGCCTTTATCAATCACAAGAATTTGATCGGCGCCCCGAATGGTAGACAAGCGGTGTGCTACGACAAAGCTGGTGCGCCCCGAGAGCACTTTGCTGATCGCGGTTTGAATGAGCTGTTCGGTTTCGGTGTCAATGCTGCTGGTGGCCTCATCCAAAATGAAGATACGCGGGTCGGCCAGCAGCACGCGGGCAAAGCAGATGAGCTGTTTTTGTCCCGTCGAAAGGCGGCCGCCGCCTTCGCCCACCTGCGTTTCATATCCTTGCTCCATCGCCTCAATAAAGCCGTCGGCACAAGCCAGCTTCGCGGCCTGCCGCACTTCGTCCATGGTGGCATCCGGCTTTCCGAAACGAATGTTTTCGGCAATCGTTCCGCTGAACAGGTGCGGCGTTTGCAAAACATAGCCCAGCGCGCTTTGCAGCCAAAGCTGGCTGCGCTCACGGTAGTCCTTGCCGTCAATCAGCACTTGGCCGGAAGTTGGCTCATAAAACCGGCACACGAGATTGACGATGGTCGATTTGCCCGAACCTGTTTCACCAACCAATGCGATGGTTTGGTTCGGCTCAACCGTCAAGTTGAAATCGTGCAGGACGGTTTCCCCCGTTTTGTACCGGAAATCTACATGAGAAAACTCAATTTTTCCGGTAATCGGCTCCCAGTTTTCGCGGCGCGGCGCAAGCGTTGTGCCGTACACCGCTTCCACTTCGGGGGAGTCGACAATATCAGGCTGGGTATCAAGCAGGTCAATCACGCGTTCTGCCGAGGCTTGCGCCGCCTGCATTTCCGCCAAAATATTGGCAAGCTGCTGAATGGGATCAAACAGCTGTGTGGTGTAGCTTAAAAACGCGGAGAGCGTGCCGAGGCCCAGCACACCGCCGAGCACCAGCTTGCCGCCGCCGGATAGTGCCAGCGCGGTGGAAACACTGCCCAGCGCAACGACAATGGGCATAAACAGCGCGCTCCAAAGCGCGGCGCGCACGGCGGCCTGCTTCATGCCGCCGGTTAAAGAGCGGAATTCTTCGCACCCGGCCTCCTCACGCACCAGCGTTTTGGTGGTGACAGCGCCCATGATGCCCTCGTTAAATGCACCTGTAATACGGCTGTTCGCCGCACGCACTAAGCGCTGCTGACGCAGAATTTTGCGCTGGAAAAAGACGCACAAAGCCGCCAGAATGGGCGCAACGCAAAGCACAATCAGCCCCAGCTGCCAGTGCATCCAAAGCAGTACGGCAATGATGCCCAGCACATAAAAGCCCGACCAGCAAAGGTCCACAAGGCTCCAGGCAATCATTTCGGCCAGACGGGAAACGTCGCTGCCCATGCGCGCCATCAGCCAGCCTACGCTGGTGGTGTCGTAAAAGCTGAAGGAGAGCTGCTGTAAGCGGGAAAAAGCGTCTTGGCGAATGTCATAGCTGATATCCATTTCCAGCTTGCCCGCACCGCGCACAAAGAAAAAGACTCCCGCACCCTGCAAAATTACGACAAGTGCATACACTGCGGCAAACAGGCCGATGCCTTCGGTGGTTTTGCCTGTAATGAAGTAGTCGATTGCAAAGCGGGTTAACTGCGGATAGGCTAAATCCACACATGCAACTACCAGCAGCGTGAGCATTAAGCGGATGACGGTTTGCGGACGCCGCATTGCATAGGCAATCAGACGCTTCCAAACACGCAGGTCAACTTTTGTGTTCCGGTATTCTTTTTGCTCATGCATGGAGAGCACCCCCTTCCTGCGCTTCATCCAGTTCGTTCTGCAAAGCGCAGACACGGCGGTACATGCCTTCCTCACGGCAAAGCGTTTCATGCGTGCCGCGCTGTACAATGCGCCCGCCGTCCATGACGAGAATTAAATCGGCGCGCCGCACCGTGGCAATGCGGTGGCTGATTAAAAACATGGTGCAATCTTTTTTTGCGGTCAGCGCGTCGCGGATGGCCGCATCCGTCTGCGCGTCCACAGCGGAAAGTGAGTCGTCAAAAATCATAATGGGCGCATTTTGCAGCAAGGTGCGCGCAATGGCCACACGCTGCTTTTGCCCGCCCGAAAGGGTCACGCCGCGCTCACCGACCACGGTTTCATAGCCCTCGGAAAAGCTTTGAATGACATCGTGCAAACTGGCGGTGCGTGCCGCTTCAAAAATTTCGCTTTGTGAAGCGTCGCGCCTTGCAATGGCAATGTTCTCGCCAATGGTGCGGCTGTACAAAAACGGCTCTTGCAAAACAAGGCCGACGTTCTGGCGCAGGTGATGGCGCTCGATGTCGTTGACATCCACGCCCGAAAGGGTGATGTGCCCGGCGCTGGCTGTCCAGTGACGCTGCAATAAGTGAACCAGCGTTGATTTTCCCGAACCCGTAGACCCGAGAATGCCGACCGTCTGTCCCGGCTGCACCGAAAAGCTGATATCGTGCAAAACTTCACCCTCGCCGTAATCGAAGCTCACGTGTTCGAAGGAAACAGATCCGTCAATTTCGGGGCAAAGCGCTTTTCCCGGCTCGGCTTCTTCCGGCGTACACAGAATATCCTCTAAGCGGGTGAGGGACACGTCGGCTTTTCCGAGGTCGGCCAAAATGCGCCCCAGCTGACGCATGGGAAACGTGAGCATGGAAGTATAAGTAGTAAACAGCAGCACATTACCCACGGTAAAGCTGCCCTGCACGCAGAAATAAACGCCGCAGCACAGGCTGAGTGCAATTTGCAGATAACCCGCCATGTCCGACAGGCCCCAGTAAGCGCCCATGACGCTGGTGAGTTTTGTGATGCTGTTGTGATAGTGCTGGTTTTTCGCGGTAAAGCGCTCCAGCTCGGCCTTTTGCTGGGCAAATGCGCGCACAACGCGCATGCCTGTCAAGTCCTCTTGCAGCATCGTGCTCATTGCGCCCTCAGCTTCGTCTGCTTTCAAAAACAGGTTTTGCACCCGGCGGAAATACACAAAGCTGAACAGCGCCAAAAACGGCATTAAACAGCACGAAATAAGTGTCATCTGCGGGCTGATGGGAAGCATGACGGCAACGGCGGTAATTGCCATGCCAATCGTGCGCAGCATTTGAATCAGCTGCATTTGAATAAAGCGGCGCACCATGTCCACGTCGGTGGTACAGCGCTGAATAAGGTCGCCCGTCTGTGCGCCGGAATAATAGCTGAACGGAACATTCTGCAAATGTGAAAATAATTGATCGCGCAGTTTTTTGGCAAAGCCCTCGCCCAAAAAGGCAAGGCTGTGCCCGCGCAGATAAGAAAACAGCGCGTTGAGCAAATTAACCGCGACAATCGCCCCGGCAACCCACCACAGCGCCTGTGTCGGCGCAAGGCTTGCCAGCCGTTCTCCAAAGTCGTTTAAAACAGACGGCAGGGAAGGGGGAAGATCGCCCAAAACGGAGTCTACCGCAAAACTGACCAGAATGGGCGTCAGATAAGAAGTGATGATGGCCGCCGCAGCCGAAACGGCCGCAAGCACCACCCAGCGCTTTAACCCGCAAAACAATTCTTTCAGCAATGCCGAACGAAAGCCCTTTGGGATATGCGCTTTTAAAGCGTTTTCCTGTTTCATGATACCTCTCGTTTCTGCTTGGGGTGTTTCTGAATGTTTAAAATTTTCAGAAAGCGCCCATGACTTTGCACTTCACGGGCAGTGCAAAGCGGGAAAAGGCTTTTGCATGACATGGGTGAGAAACCGGACAGCTGCAAAAGCCGCGGACAAATTGTCCGCAAAGGGGTAACGGCACCAATGCGGAATCTATGGCAGTGGAGCAAAAGCTCCATTGCACCGAAAAAAAACGGGAGCGCAAAAGCGCTCCCATGGGAAAAGCAATTATTTGGCAGAGCCTTGCGCGGCTAAATCGGGATGATACTGCGCGCAGGTGCATTTCTTCCATTTCAGGCCGCTGCCGCAGGGGCAGGGATCGTTTCGGCCAATGGAAGTTGCCTTTTTCACGGGCACTTTTTTCACACTGCCATCGGTAGGGCCGCCTTCGTGCGTCGGCTTTGCCACTTCTTCGCGCTGAACGGGCTGGGGTTTTTCCAGCCGCAGCTCCAAAGTGAGCAGCAGACGGGTGGTGTCCTCTCGAATGGAATCCACCATTTCGTCAAACATCTTAAAGCCCTCGACACGGTATTCGACAACGGGGTCGTGCTGGCCGTAGCTGCGCAGATGAATGCCCTTGCGCAGTTCTTCCATCGCGTCGATGTGCTCCATCCACTTGGTGTCTACGACACGCAGGAGAATCATGCGTTCAAACTCACGCATGAGCGGCGAGCCGTAGCGTTTTTCCTTGTTTTTGGTAATCAGCTCGGCGCGGTCGGTGAGCACTTTAATGACCTCCTCGCGGGTGAGGGTTTTCAGCGCTTCTTCGTCGTAATGGAAGTCGTCCGGGCCGCACAGCCAGCGCAGGTAGTAATCGCGCAGGCCCTCAAAGTTCCACTCGGAGGCATTGTCGCCGCCCAGATACAAGGAGGCCGTTCCGGTGATCGACTCGTGCATCATCGTATGCACGCTGCCGGACACATCTTCGCCCGCCAAAACCTTTTGACGCTGCGAATAGATAATCTCACGCTGACTGTTCATCACGTCATCGAACTGGAGCACGTTTTTGCGGATGGAGAAGTTGCGTGCCTCCAGCTTTTTCTGTGCGCTTTCGATGGTCGCGTTAATCATTTTGTTTTCAATGGGGGTATCGTCCTCAACGCCCAGGCTGTTCATCAGGTTCTGCACACGCTCACCGCCGAACAGACGCATCAAGTCGTCCTCAAGGCTGATGAAAAAGCGCGAAGAACCGGGGTCACCCTGACGGCCTGCACGGCCGCGCAGCTGGTTGTCAATGCGGCGGCTTTCATGGCGCTCAGTACCAATGATAAACAAACCGCCTGCGGCGCGCACTTCCTCGGCCTGCTTTGCCACAACGTCCTTGTGGGTGGCTTCCAGCTCGTTATAGCGGCGGCGCACCTCGAGGATTTCCTCGTTATCGGTTTCGGCGTGGCCGTTCGACTCGGCAATCAGCTCCTCCGAGAAGCCCTCGCGGCGCAGCTCAGCCTTTGTCATATACTCCACGTTGCCGCCCAGCATAATGTCGGTGCCGCGGCCCGCCATGTTGGTGGCGATGGTAACAGCGTCCTTTTTGCCGGCCTGTGCAATGATTTCGGCCTCTTTCTCGTGATATTTCGCGTTGAGCACTTCATGCTTTACGCCGCGCTTTTTCAGCATTTTGGAAAGAAGCTCGCTCTTTTCAATAGAAATCGTACCCACGAGAACGGGCTGTCCCTTTTCGTGGCACTCAATTACCTGTTCAATGACGGCATTGAATTTGGCCTGCTCAGTTTTGTAAACAGCGTCGTTCAAATCCTGACGGGCGATGGGCTTATTGGTGGGAATTTCCACAACCGACAAACCGTAAATTTCTTCAAACTCGCCTGCTTCGGTGGAAGCAGTCCCCGTCATACCGCCCAGCTTTTTGTACATGCGGAAGAAGTTTTGGAAAGTGATGGTCGCAAGCGTTTTGCTCTCGCGCTCCACCTGTACGCCCTCTTTGGCTTCGATAGCCTGGTGCAAGCCTTCGTTGTAGCGGCGGCCCACCATCAAACGGCCGGTAAACTCGTCAACAATTACCACTTCGCCGTCGCGCACCACATAGTCTACGTCGCGTTTCATCACGCCGCGTGCTTTGATGGCTTGGTTGATGTGGTGCAAGAGCGTCATGTTTTCGCCGTCGGAGAGGTTTTCTACATTAAAATAACGCTCGGCCTTTTCAATGCCGCTTTGGGTCAGCGTGGCGGTCTTTTTCTTTTCGTCCACCACATAGTCGCCGTCCACCTGCTCGTCTTGGTCGGTTTTTTCGTCCAGCTCGGCAACCACACTGCGCTTTAAGCCGCGGGCGAAGTTATCCGCCAGCTTATAAAGGTCGGTGCTCTTGTCGCCTTGGCCGGAGATGATCAGCGGGGTGCGGGCCTCGTCGATTAAGATGGAGTCCACCTCGTCCACGATGGCATAAGCGTGTCCGCGCTGCACCATTTGCTCTTTGTAGACCACCATGTTGTCGCGCAGGTAGTCAAAGCCGAACTCGTTGTTTGTGCCGTAGGTGATGTCGGCGGCATAAGCGGTGCGGCGCTGTGCCTTGTCCAGCTCGTGGGTAATCAGGCCCACGGACATGCCGAGGAAACGGTACAGTTTGCCCATCCACTCGGAGTCACGGCGGGCGAGGTAGTCGTTGACGGTAACAACGTGAACGCCGTCGCCGGTCAGCGCGTTGAGGTATACCGGCAGCGTTGCCACCAGCGTTTTACCCTCACCGGTGCGCATCTCGGCAATGCACGCGCGGTGCAGCACAATGCCGCCGATGATCTGCACGGGGAAGTGCTTCATGCCCAGCACACGCCAAGAAGCCTCGCGGCAAACGGCGAATGCATCGGGCAGAATGTCGTCCAGCGTTTCGCCTTTGGCAAGACGCTCTTTCAGCTTGGGCGTCATACCGGCCAGATCTGTATCGCTCATGGCAGCGTAGGTAGGCTCCAGCGCCAATACCTTATCTGCGATGGGGCGCACTTTTTTCAGCTCTTTCGAGGAAAAGCTGCCGAATAATTTTTCAAGTAATGCCATTTTCACACCTCGTTTGATGTTGCATATCTCTCATATCATACTACTATGTATACGGGCCTGTCAATCAATCTTTCGTAAATCACAGGGAAAAAAACGAAAACCCCGCGTTTTCGGCGGGGCTTGGCAAAATTATGCATTTGAAAGGGCGAAATGAGAAAACAGGTGCTCATCTTCGGGGTTGGTACAATGCAGATGAGCGGTTTCGATGCGGTCGGTTTGCAGCAAACGCTGAAAGCCGATCAGCTGGCAAAGCTTGCTTTTCAGGTTCAGCTTATCGCCTTCCGGCGTTACCATGTAAACGTCGCCGGTGCAGCTGGAAAGTGCGGTGTTAAAAGCATTGAGATCGAGCTGGCGGAGGTTAAAATGAGTCATAAGGACTTCCTTTCCGGTGAGGCGCGCAAAACGCGGCATGGTGACACACAGGCAATCGCATGTGCATAGTGCACAGTATAACCTGTAAGGCGGCTTTATGTCAAATTGGAAAAAAAGAGAGAGGAATTGCTGTTTAATTGCCAAAAATAAGCAATAACCATAAATGCAATAGGACAACTATACAAAAAAAGTACGGCACAAAGCGGCAAAGCTGAAGCAAACAGAAAAAAACGAAAAAAATTTTTGGAAAACTTGCAAAAAGATTCGATTTTCTTTATAATAAAGGATAGGTTCCCATGTTAAAAAACTATCAAAAGTAAGGAGCATCGCTATGACTTATTCACATGAAGTAGAGCAAATGTGTCCGGTCGCAAAGGGCCCTCACCACGGCCCCGCCCCCATTCCCGAAGAGGGCAAATGGGTTAAGGCGTACGAGATTAAGGACATTTCCGGTTTGACACACGGTGTAGGCTGGTGCGCACCCCAGCAGGGCGCTTGCAAGCTGACACTGAACATCAAAGACGGTATCATCGAAGAGGCTTTGGTGGAGACTTTGGGCTGCTCCGGTATGACGCACTCCGCTGCTATGGCGGGTGAGATTCTCCCCGGCAAAACCATCCTCGAAGCTCTGAACACCGACCTCGTTTGTGACGCCATCAACGTGGCGATGCGCGAGCTGTTCAAACAAATCGTTTACGGCCGCAGCCAGACTGCTTTCTCCGAGGGCGGCTTGCCCATCGGCGCTTCCCTCGAGGATTTGGGCAAAGGTCTGCGCAGCATGACCGGCACCATCTTCTCCACAAAGGCAAAAGGCGTGCGTTATCTGGAGCTGACCGAGGGTTACATCACCCGCGTTGCTCTGGACGAGAACAACGAGGCCATCGGCTACGAGTTCGTGCGTTTGGGCAAGATGATGGAGGATATCCGCAAGGGTGTAGACGCTAACGAGGCTTACAAAAAGAACGTTGGCACCTACGGCCGCTTTGCGAACGCCGCCAAATACATCGACCCGCGCGAGCAATAAGAAGGGAGGAACGGTACAATGGCTAAATTTGAAGGTCAGGAACGCCGCATGCCCAAAATCGAGGCATGCTTGAAAGAGAACGGCTTGGGCACTTTGGACGATTGCCGTAAGCTTCTGGAAGAAAAAGGCATCGACGTGGAGGGCATCGTCAAAGGCGTGCAGCCCATCTGCTTCGAGAACGCTGTTTGGGCATACACTCTGGGCACCGCTATCGCTGTAAAGCGCGGCCTGAAGAACGCTTCCGAGTGTGCTGCTGCCATCGGTGAGGGCCTTGAGGCATTCACCGTGCCCGGTTCTGTTGCTGAGCAGCGCAAGGTTGGCCTCGGCCACGGCAACCTCGGCGCAATGCTGCTCAATGACGACACCAAGTGCTTTGCATTCCTCGCAGGCCACGAGTCCTTTGCAGCTGCTGAGGGCGCAATCGGCATTGCTCGTACTGCGAACAAGGCCCGCAAAACTCCGCTGCGTGTTATCCTGAACGGCCTTGGCAAAGATGCTGCTTATATCATCAGCCGCATCAACGGCTTCACTTATGTGAACACCGAGTACGACTTCACCACCGGCAAGCTGAACATCGTTGAGGAGCGTGCTTTCTCCGAAGGCGAGCGCGCCGCTGTTAAGTGCTATGGTGCAAACGACGTTCTGGAAGGCGTTGCCATCATGCAGCACGAGGGTGTTGACGTTTCCATCACCGGTAACTCCACCAACCCCACTCGCTTCCAGCATCCCGTTGCCGGCACCTATAAGAAATGGGCGCTGGAGAACGGCGTGAAGTACTTCTCTGTTGCATCCGGCGGCGGCACAGGCCGTACCCTGCATCCGGACAACATGGCAGCCGGCCCGGCTTCTTACGGCTTGACCGACACCATGGGCCGTATGCACTCCGATGCACAGTTTGCAGGTTCCTCCTCCGTGCCCGCGCACGTTGAGATGATGGGCCTCATCGGTGCAGGCAACAACCCCATGGTTGGCATGACGGTTGCATGCGCTGTTGCTGCTTCTCAGGTATAATTTTAAAAGCAAAGTTTCTTTTGCTTATAAACACGCCGCAGGGCTTTTCGCTCTGCGGCGTGTTTTTTACAGTCGACTGTAAAAAGAAAAAAATTTTGTTTTCCTTATGAGTAAGGGGAGGAACGAGAAAAAGCGGGAAACGATTTTGCCGATGATGATTCCCGGCAGCTATACGGCTTTTTCAAAAAAACTTTTCAACAAAAAATCCGGTGACTGTGGAGAATTCCCCCACAAACACCGGATTTTTTTATTTTTTTCTCTTGGCTGTTCCGGCAGGCTTTTTTGAAGAGCGTCATGCCGCCTGCTCTGCGTCCGAAAGGCTTGGCAGAGCACCCGGTGCTTTGGAAGAAGCGCGCTTTGTCAAAAGAAAACCGGCTGCCATTGCCGTAAACGGAGCTACGGTTACAAGCCCGAAGCTGCCCACCACTGTATCCAAAATTTCCGCAGCCACATATTTGTAGTTTAAAATGTGATCGATAGGGGTTCCCTGTGCCATAAACACCATCAACAGGGCAATGTATCCGCCCGAATAGGCCAAAAGCAGGGTAGTCGTCATCGTCCCCATGGCGGCGCGTCCCACATTCAGGCCGGAGCGCGCGGCTTCCCAGCGGCCAATATCCGGCTTTTTTTGAATGACTTCATAGACTGCAGAGGTAATGTCAACCGACAAATCCATCATTGCGCCGGAAGCACCGATGAAAATACCGCTCATAAAAATAGCGGTGAGGTTGAGGTGTTCGTATCCGCTGTATAAAAGAGATTCGGAATTGCTCATCACGGCGCCGTGAATTTTAAAAAGATCGGTAAATAGAATGCCCATCACAGCCGTGGTGAAAATTCCCAAGAGAGAACCAAGCGTAGCCACAACGGTGCGCCGTTCAAACCCATAAACAAACAGAATAATAATGGCCGTCAGCAGTACAGTGATGCCCATGCCTACCCAAACGGGGTTCATCCCTTTTAAATAGGCGGGAACCAGCACTTTCCAAATCATTAAAACGGTAATTGCAAACGAATAGAGCGACTGCAGGCCGTTTTTTCCGGCAAAGAGAACGAGGAATAAGGCAAAGGCCGCAAACAGCCAAAGCTCTGCGGAAAGGCGATAGTGATCGGTGATGACAGCAGATAAAATCTGCCCATTGCTTTCGCTGATGGTGACATAGGCGCGGTCGCCCGGGACAAAAATTTTATCTTTTTCTAAAGAGCCGCTCAAAAAGTTGACACTTTCTACTTCGCGTCCGGAAAGCGGCCCGTCTTCAATTAAGAGCGTGCACATTTGTTCGCCGGATTGAATCAGCCCGGAGTTTTTAATGGTGCTGTTGTCAACTTGTACTACTTTTCCGACAGCGCGGATGGTGCCCTGATAAAGGAGCGCATCCTCATAGCCCGTGGGCAGGACGATGAGGATGGCAATGATGATCAGAGCAATCAAGGAAGTGCCGAGAAAACGGCGGTGCTTTTGGATCATCTGATGAATCATTTTATTTTACTCCGGTCAAGTCTGCTAATTTTTGGAAAATTTCCGTATTGTCATAGTATCCTGCAAAGTTTTCTGCGCCAACGCCCTCTACCAATACTTCAACGGGCAGGCCGGTGTGCGCATAAGAGCCGAAGTTGATGCCGCTTTTATTGTTTAAAATATGTGTAATGGTAACAGTCAGCGGCTCGTAGCTGCCGTAAAGGACATACTCTTCCTGAGAAAACTCTTCTTCCTCGCCGGTGCGGCTCATGGTTTCGTCGTAAGCGGCCTTCAGGCAATCATACTCGTACTGTGTCATCATCAGTGCGCCGGTGTCGTCCGACTCCGGGTGCGAGTCTGCGTTGTCTTTCTTTGAGCTTCCGTCGCTTGCTGCGGCGGTGGGAGCGGTCAGCCCGAACAGCTCAGTCACGTCTTTCATCACGTCGTCAAAGCCGGTTTTGTTTTCTTTGTAGGCGGAAACATAGTCGCTGTCAAACTTTGCATAGGAAATCTTTTGCTCGTCCATATTCGTGAGGAACGTATCGTAATTTGTGCCCGCATAACCGATTGTCAAACCGCCTGTTTCATGGTCGCCGGTGACAATAATCAGCGTTTCATCGGGATGCTCATTATAAAACTTCACAGCCTCTTTTACGGCATTGTCAAGTGCAATGGTGTCCTGAATTGCAGAAGCGGCGTCGTTTGCGTGGCACGCCCAGTCAATCTTTCCGCCTTCAACCGCCATGAAGCAACCGTTGTCGTTGTTCAAAACCTCAATGCCTTTTCGCACATAATCAGCCAGCGCCCACTGCCCGTCTTGAAGGTCAATGTCGTAAGGCATGGCGTTGCTGTCAGCAAGGTTTTCTTCAATGACAATCACAGGGCCGGATTTAGCAGTTAAAGCTTCGGCTTCCTTTGTCGTTTTTACAACGGAGTATCCGGCTTCTTCGGCCAGTGTATACAGGTCTGTTTGGTCTTCGTCTTTGCCCGTGGGCTGGTTGAAGTCGCCGCCCGCAAAGTAGTCGAAGCCGCTTTCAATCAGTTCCAGGCCGATTTCATAATAGCTGTTGCGCGACGCTTGATGTGCATAGAAAGCCGCCGGCGTTGCATGATTCAGATTAACGGAAGATACCACGCCGATTTTATAGTCCTTTTGCTCTTTCAGCTTTTCTGCAATGGTTTCATATTCCGTCTTGAAATCCTCGCTCACATTGATGCTGCCGCTCCAAGTTTTAAACCCGGTGGCAATCGAAGTTGCTGTTGAGGCGGAGTCGGGAGCAAAGGAAGTGCTGTCGTAAGTTTGCGCAGAACCCGTGACGGCAAGGTCCATCATCGCAAGGTGATTTTCACTTTGTAAAACCGTTTTGTTCTCCCCGTCAACGCTCAAGGTTTTGGGGGAGGCCTCATTTTGAGCGGCGCTGAGATAGTAATTGGTCAGCTGAATTTGCGGATAGCTCATTCCGTCGCCGATAAATAAAAAGACATATTTAGGAATTTTCGTGCTTGCTGCGGCAGCGGCAGCTGTTTGAGCGGCGCTTGCAGGCTCGGAAGCGGGAGCGGCCTCAGCGGTGCAGCCCGTTGCGGCGCTGACCAGCATGGCGGCGGTACAAAGAAGGCTCGCGGTTTTCTTGTTCATCATACAATTCTCCTCTTTTTCATTTGCGGCAAAAGCCACGGTTCTGCACATAGGCAGAGTTGTTGATTTGTCGCCCGGACAGGTTTTATTTTAGCGGGCTGCGTGTAAAGTTTGTTACCCTGCGTTTGTAAAAAAGAGTACAAAATTTGCAAAATTTCAGTAATGTGAGGCTGGAAAAACCAGCAATAAAAAATTGTTAATACAAAATAGAAAAAATGAATAAAATGTATTTACATGTTGGCTTTCACTTGCTATAATGACAGCGAAACAGCACGAAGCCAGATCGGTGCTTTGAGTTGCTGGATTTGATGCAGTCAGGAGGAGCTTTTTATGAGCCGTACCATTCAAAACGTCTATATCGTTCACCATTCGCACACCGATATCGGCTACACGGATTTACAGGAAAAAATCATTGCCAATCAGGTGGAGTATTTACACGAGGCTGTGCGCCTTTGCAGTGATCCCAAGCACGAAGGTTTTCGCTGGAACTGCGAAACATGGTTTTGCGTGCGCGAGTATTTAAAAGAAGCAAGCGAGCAGGAAAAAGAAGCTTTCTTCCGTTTAATGAAAGAAGGCAAGCTGGGCTTTTCTGCGAATTATCTCAATTTCACCGATTTGGTGGACAGCGAGATGCTGAGCGACGAAATGGATGAGATGTGCGCTGTTTTAAACCAATATGGCGTGGAGCACCGCACTGCAATGTTTGCGGACATCAACGGCATTTCCATGGGCCAGCGCGACGCGCTCATCAATCACGGCGTCGAATTTTTGTATACCAATATTCACTGCCACCACGGCATGTATCCGCTGTATCAAAACCAAACGGCTTACCGCTGGGAAAATGCCGAAGGAAAGCAGCTGCTTGTGTGGAACGGTGAGCACTACAATCTCGGAAACGCACTGGGAATTGTGCCGAATCGTCAAGCCAACTTTATGACACAGGACTTTTTCGGCAAAGTGCCGCAGGAAGTAGAAGCGGTGGATATTCTGCACGGCAATTTGCAGAAATACTTAGAGGAATGTGAAGAAAGCGGCTATGCTTACCCGTTTATCATCACCAGTGTGTCCGGTGTGTTCAGCGATAACGCACCCCCCGAGCCCAAAATTCAGGAGATGGTAACGGCTTATAATGAGCGCTACGGGGCGCAAGGCGTGCGTTTGCAGATGGTTTCTCTGCAAGAGCTGTATGCCGCCGTTGCACCCTATTTGAACGATGTGCCTGTCTATCGCGGCGATTTAACTGATTGGTGGGCACACGGCATTGGCTCTACGCCCTATGCAGTAAAGCACTACCGCGATGCGCGGCACCGTTACCATGAGTGCCTGCGCCTCGACAGCGGTGCCAAAGAAAAATATCCGGAACTTGCGCAGGCGGCCCGTGACAGAATGCTTTTGTATGCAGAGCACACATGGGGCCATTCCAGCACCATCACCCACCCGTATGAGTCTATGGTTCTTCACTTGGATATGCGCAAAAACGGCTACGCCTCCGATGCACACGAGGCGGCCTCCCGCATGATGCAGAAAATTCGCCGCGAAAAGGGAGAAATCTGCACCTACTACGGCTCGAGCGGAACGGTTCGTGTGTGTCCCACCGGACGCGCAAAGGGCTTGCAGCCGGTTGAATTTTATTTAGAAAATCCGCATTTGAAAGCGGCGCGTGTGGTGCGCGATGACGGCAAGGAAATGACATGTCAGATTCACACCGGTTCACGCGGACAGCACATCACCTTCCTTGATTGCTTTGAGGACGGCAAGGCGCGCGAGTATACCTTTACCGAACAGCCCTTCCGTCCCGAAATGCCCAGCCATCGCCATGCCTACATCGGCTCTGAGCGCGTGAAGGATATCATCAGCGACTATGACCCCATTTCCTGCTTCCTGCCCTATCAATACGAGAATGAGTGGTTCCGCTTGGCGTATCGCCCGGGTGAAGGCGTAACGGAGTTTGTTCACAAAGCCAGCGGGAAAAATATGCTGGCAGAGGGAGAAATCCCGTTCTTTACGCCTGTTTATGAATGCACCCCGATTCGCTGGGGAGCAGAGTTTGAATTTGCGGGTAAGCAAGGGGAAGAACGCCGCTTGCTGGGCCGCAACATCCGCGGAAAGCACGCTCGGCTTTCCGTTGGCAAACTCAAGGAGATTTTGTGCCGTGAGCGCGGCCCGGTCTTTACGCTGTTAGAGATGAAGTTTGAAATGGAAGGCTCTATGCATACCAGCGTGTTCCTTCGTTTGTTCGAGCAAGCTCCGCGCATTGACTTTTATCTTGAACTGGGAAAAACTCTGTCGCAGGACATCGAGAGCGTTTTCCTGCCCATGCAGCTGAATTTAGACGACGCACAGCAGGTTTATTTGAAAAAGGGAACGGAGGCATTCCGCCCCGGCATTGACCAGCTTCCCGGAACCTGCATGGAATACTATGGTACGGATGACTGCCTTGCATTTGTCACGCCGCAAGGCAGTGTACTCATTGCCTGCCATGATGTACCGCTGGTTTACATGGGTGAAATGCGTCATCACGCCGTGCGCCTGTGCGACGGCAGCCCGGAAAATAACCGCCGCCCGATTTATTCGTGGGTGATGAATAACATCTGGGAAACCAACTTCAAAATGGATCTTTCCGGCTTTGCGCAGTACCGCTACACCCTGCACTTGAGCGAGGAAACAAACGGAGAAAAGGCAATGTCTGAGCTGACAGAACGCACTTTCGACCCGGCGGCACTGTTAATCCGCTGAAAAAGCAATTGAAAATTAAGAGATAAAAACCGGCTGTTCTTTCAGCAATCTTGCTTTCAGAACAGCCGGTTTTATTTTATAAAACTCTTTTTGCAGCCTGTGCTTTTTGATTTGCAGCGCGACTTTTGAGGTTTTTGTTTGAAGAAACTTTTTGATAAACAGAAAGGGGAAAGCACGAAGCTTTCCCCTTTGCTGCTGCCTGCCGGAACAGGACAGATGAACTTTGTCTTGCGGAAATAACAACAATTACGCTTGTTCGTGATCCATCGCAGCAATTGCCTCACGGCATTCTTTGCAGATGTTCCGGCCTTGATACGTCTGAACATCAACGGCACTGCCGCAGAAGATGCAGGCGGGCTGGTATTTTTTCAAGATAATGCTGTCATCATCCACATACACTTCGAGCGCAGAATCTTTATCGATATCCAATACTCGACGAAGTTCGATCGGTAACACCACACGGCCGAGGTTATCCACCGGACGTACAATTCCCGTAGACTTCATAGGGAAATCCTCCTTTGTTTTATTGTTTCTGTGCAACCATATTATACCAAGCCTTGCCAAATATTGTCAATCTTTGGAAAACCATTTTACAGATTTAACTATTAAATTTCACGAATTATTCAAGTTTTTAGCCTTAAAGTGACAGGAAACCAACTTTTTTATACACCTTACGCAGCATTTTAGCGGCGGCGGCGTTGGCTTTTTCGGCACCTTGCTTCAAAATATCGTCTAAATATTCTTTGTCTGCCAAAATGCGATGATACTCATCCTGCACCGGGCGCAAAACCGCAACAACGCTTTCGCCGACGGCGGTTTTGAAATCTCCGTAGCCTTTGCCTTCAAATTCACGCTCAATCTCTTCAAAGCTTTTTCCGGTGCACGCGCTGTAAATTGACATCAAGTTTGTCACGCCGGGCTTTGTTTCATCGGCGCGCACGCAGTTGTCGGAGTCGGTCACGGCACGCTTGAACTTTTTCATAATCACATCCGGCTCATCGAGCATCCGGACAACGGCGTTTGCGTTTGTGTCCGATTTGCTCATTTTCTTTTCCGGCTCCTGCAGGCTCATTACCTTGGCGCCCACTTTGGGAATGTAGCCGTCGGGAATGGGGAACGTTTCGCTGTAAATTCCGTTGAATCGCTGGGCAATGTTGCGCGCCAGCTCCAAATGCTGCTTTTGATCTTTGCCGATGGGCACAAGGTCGGTGCCGTAAAGCAGAATGTCTGCCGCCATCAAAATAGGGTAAGTCAGCAGGCCGCCGTTGATGTCTTCGGGATGTTTGGCGCTTTTTTCTTTAAATTGATGCATACGGGTTAAATCTCCGAACGGGCAAAAGCATCCCAGCACCCACGAAAGCTGCGCGTGTGCCGGCACGTGGCTTTGCACAAACAAAATGCTTTTGGAAGGGTCTACGCCGCTGGCTAAGAGCAAAGCGGCTGTTTCGCGGGTTTGACGGCGCAGGTCGGCCGGGTTTTGACGCACGGTGATTGCGTGCTGATCCACCACAGAATAAATGCAGTCGTATTCCTCTTGTAAAGCGCCCCAGTTGCGAACCGCACCCACATAATTTCCAAGCGTAAACGTTCCGGTGGGCTGAATTCCGCTGAATACCCGTTTTTTCTGCTGTTCCATGGCTGATATCCTCTTTTCTTTGCGGGCCGTTCTGCGCTGCTTAAACGCATATTTCCCTAATTTATTCAATGTAACGATATTATAGCACACGTTGTACTGCAAAGCAATTGACAAACGGTGCCGGGAGAGATAAACTAGAGAGGATAATGATCGGCGCAAAGGCGGAAAAATGCCGCAAAATAGATGCCGAAAAAGTTTTATTCTGCGGCCGTGCGGGCCGTACGATTAAAGGAGTAAAAAGTTATGTCAAACACTGTCCGTACCCGTTTTGCCCCCAGCCCCACGGGGTATATGCATGTGGGCAACCTGCGCACTGCGCTGTATGCTTATTTGATGGCAAAGCATACAAACGGCACCTTCATTCTGCGCATTGAAGATACCGACCAAGAGCGCTATGTGGAAGGCGCTGTGGACATTATTTATAATACGCTTCGCGAAACAGGGCTGATTTGGGACGAAGGCCCCGACATCGGCGGCCCTGTCGGCCCGTATGTGCAAAGCGAGCGCATGGGCATGTTTAAAGAGTATGCCGAACAGCTCGTGAAAGAGGGCAAGGCGTACTATTGTTTTTGTGACAAAGACCGCTTAGAGGAAATGCGCTTGGTGCAGAAAGCCAGCGGTCAGGCGCCTCACTACGACGGACACTGCCGCCATTTGTCTGAAGAAGAAATCCAAGAAAAACTGGCAGCAGGCGTGCCTTACGTCATTCGTCAGAAAATGCCGGAAACGGGAACAACCTCGTTTGAAGATGTGGTGTACGGCCATATCGAAGTGGATAATTCGACGCTTGATGATCAGATTTTGATTAAAACCGACGGAATGCCCACTTATAACTTTGCCAACGTGGTGGACGACCACTTGATGGGCATTACCCACGTTATCCGCGGCTCGGAATATCTTTCGAGCGCGCCGAAGTACAATTTGCTGTACGAGGCATTCGGCTGGGAAATTCCCACCTATATCCACTGCCCGCCCGTCATGAAAGACGCGCAGAACAAGCTTTCCAAGCGCAACGGCGATGCCAGTTATCAGGATTTGGTGGCGAAAGGTTACTTGACTGAGGCGGTGCTGAACTATATTCTTCTGCTGGGCTGGAGCCCCAAAGGCGAGCAGGAGATTTTCAGCCTGAAAGAGATGGTAGAGCTTTGGGATGAGCACTTTATCGGAAAAGCTCCCGCCATCTTCGATCCGCAGAAACTGCGCTATATCAATGCCGAGTATATCCGCGCCCTCAGCCCGGAGGCTTTCTTTGAAAAGGCGAAGCCGTACATGGATGAAGTGGTGCACTGCGAGTGTGACCGCGAATTGCTGGCAAGCGTATTGCAGCAGCGCTGCGAGGTGCTGAGCGATATTCCTGAGCAGATTGACTTCATTGACGAGATGCCGGAGTATGAGCTCGAGCTGTACACCAGCAAAAAGATGAAAACTACGCCGCAAACCTCAAAAGAGGCTATCAACGCGCTTTTGCCCGTGCTGGAGGAAGTAGAGGACTGGACCCGCGATCATATTCACAACGCGGCGTTTGCGCTGATTGAAAAGCTGGGCGTGAAGAACGGCTACATTCTGTGGCCTCTGCGCGTGGCGCTGTCCGGCAAGCAGTTTACCCCCGGCGGCGGCATTGAGCTGGCTGCTATTTTGGGCAAGGAAAAGAGCATTGCCCGCCTGAAAGCCGCGCAGGAGCGTTTGGCGCAGGTGTAAGCAAAAGATAGGCTGATTTGCAGCTGTTTGATTTTGATGTAAAAAGGGTTCCCGGAAAGCGCTTGCTTTCCGGGAACCCTTTTTGTCAGATATGAGAAGATGGAAGAAGATCATTTGGTGTTTTTTGCGGCTTTTCGTTATTCTGCGTCAAACAGGCTCAGCCATTCGCCGTAGCCTTGCGCTTGCATTTCGTCGTAGGGAATAAAACGCAGAGATGCGCTGTTGATGCAGTAGCGTACGCCGTTGGGGCTTTCCGGTTCACCATAGAACACATGGCCTAAATGTGCATCGCCCGCTTCGCTTTTTACTTCCGTGCGGTTCATGCCGTAAGATAAATCCTCGTGAAGCGTGACGCTGTCTTTGTCAATCGGTGCGGAAAAACTGGGCCATCCGCAGCTGCTTTCAAATTTGTCCAGCGAGGAAAAGAGCGGCTGCCCCGTGGTGATATCGACATAGATGCCCTTTTCATCAAAGTTCCAGTATTCGCCGGTAAAAGCGCGCTCCGTTGCGCCGTTTTGCGTTACTTCATACTGTAAATCGCTTAAATTTTCGCGCAGAATGTCCCGGCTGGGCTTTTCCCAGCGGCTTTGTGCCGCGGCGTCTTCCTTTTCGCTGATGATGCCGTTAATGTCCCGAAATGCCTGCACGGGAATGTGACAGTAACCGTTCGGGTTTTTGTCGAGGTAGTCTTGGTGGTATTCCTCCGCCGGGAAAAAACTGCTCAAGGGCGCAACCTCCACGGCGAACACGTCGTGCTTTTCGCGTTCTTTTGCGGTGTAATCTTCCACGGTTTTCTGCGCTGCCTCATCGGCAAAATAAATGCCCGTTTGGTATTGCGTGCCGATGTCGTTGCCCTGCCGGTTTTCCACCGTGGGGTCAATCACATAGAAAAAAGCTTTCATCAGCTGGTCAAGGCTGACTTTACCGGGGTCGTAAACCACACGCACGGTTTCCCGATAGCCCGTGTCGCCGCGGCATACAGTTTCGTAATCAGGGACGATTTCGGCGCTGCCGTTTGCATAGCCGCTTTGCGCGTCGAGCACGCCGTCAATGCTTTGGTACAATTTTTCCATTCCCCAAAAACAGCCTCCGGCGAAATAGATTTCCGCCGCGCCGTCGGGCAGGGGAGAAAGGGTGGTCTTTGTCATATCGCTTACCTCCTGTTGTGTTTGGGAAGAGGGCGTAGAAGCGGGAAGTGCTGCGGTGCATCCTGTCAAACAAATGGCCGCAGCGAGGCCCGCCGTTACAATTTTTTTACGCATGCGGCACCTCTTATTTTGTGTGATAATAATTATTTAATAATAACTATTATCATTATGAATTTCTTTTTTGTTCTTGTCAAGCAAACGGTGCAGATTTTCATAAAACCTTTACAACATCGTCACCGCAGGCTCTGTTTTGACAAACCGGGAGAAAAAAACACAGTTTCATACAGCAGAAACAGACAAAAACTTTTCAGCCCCGCTTTTATACTGAATGATGAACCCTCGCGCAGCCCCAGCGGACAAGCCCGCCCTGCGCTGAAAACCCAAAAGAAAGCAGGTTGATTGTTCATGTCTGTGAAACCGAAAGTGATTTTGCCGCCGTTGCTTCGGCAGCCTCTTCGCAGTCAGGCCCGCCGCTTCGGACTGCGCCTTTTAAAACCCTTTGCCTGTCTGGTGATGGGCTTTTTGTCGTCGGGGGCGGTGCTCTTCGGCAGTATGCATCCGCTGGGCCTTTGTTTCGCAGCAAGCGTACCCGCGCCGCTGGCGCTCTTTGCCGCACTGGGGGCGGGTGCGGGCTATACGTTCTTTTTAGACCTTACCTCGGCCAGTGCGTACTTTTTAGCGCTGGCGGGCGTGGCGCTTTTGCGAGCCTTAGCCGACTGGAAACACTGGGAGGAAGCCCCGCTCTTTGCCGCAACAGCAGGTGCGCTGTGCTTTACTTTTATTCGCACGGGGCTGAGCTTGCTTGCCGACCATGCGTTAATCGGAATTTTGCTTACCTGTGCGGAGGGCATGCTTATTTTAGGAATGTCCTATTTGCTTTCGGCCTTTTTCTCGCTCAAGGTTTACACCCTTCGGCAAACAGACTATGAGCAAAACGCCGCAATTTGTTTTGCCTTTATGGCGTTTTTGGCTGTGTTTACGCCCTACGCTGTTTTAGGGCTGATGCCTGCCCGCGTTTTGGCGGCACTGGCTGTGCTTTGCGCTTCATGGCGCTACGGAGCGTCGGGCGCGGCCATCACGGGCGTGGCGGTCATTGCAGGGCTTACCATGTGTGACGCCTCTTCGCTGTTTGCCGCTTCGGGCATTGCGGTGGGCGGCCTGTGCGCGGGGCTGTTTGCAGGACAAGCCCGCCTGCCCTCTGCGGTGTCCTTTTGCGCTGCGGGCTTTTTGGGAGTGCTGTGTGCGCCGATGCCGGGCGCAGGGCTTTTGTACATGCTGGAACTTTTGTTCGCATCCGTTCTTTTTCTTGTGGTTCCCAGTCGGCTTGCACTTCGCTTGCCGCAGCCCGCGCAGGTGCTGTCGGCGGCGTCCTCACGGGCTTGCTCGGCGGCGCTCGCCAATCGGCTGAACGCGCTTTCCGGCGCACTGTACGGCGTGGGGGAAACGGTGGAGCAGGTTTGCCGGAAAATGGCGGGGCTTCAGCGCACAGAGCTTTCTCTTGCGGATGCGGTTTCGCGCCGCTGCTGCAAGGATTGTTCGCGCCGCTTTTCCTGCTGGGTAGACCACGCGCACGATTGTTACGAGGCGTTTGCGAAGCTGGATACGGCGCTCTCTCACGGAGAGTGGATTGATGTTACGCAGCTGCCCGCTCCGCTTGACACGCTTTGCACACAGCCGCAGAAAGTATGCGCACATGCCTATGCCGAGCATGCCCGGCGGATTGAACTGCGGGGGATGCGCACGCAAGATGCCGCTGTGCGCGCTGCGCTTTGCGAGCAGTACGGGGCGCTGGCGGCCTCTTTGGGAACGCTTTCCGGAGAACTTTCGATGGCGGAGCTGCCCGACCGGCGCAAGTCTGCGCGCTTGAAAGCGCTTTTTTGGGAGCTGGGGCTGGAACCGGGCGATGTGAGCGTTGCGCAGGATATGCACGGAAGGCTGACTGCGACGGCGTGTGTTGCGCCGATTGATTTTTCGCAGCAGGAACTGAATGAATTGACGCAGGAGGTTTCGGCTTTGTGCCGCCGCCGTTTTTCTGCGGCAGAAGCGACGGCTACCCCCGTGATGACAATGCTTACCTTTCGGCAGGCGCCTTGCTTTGAAGCTGATTTCGGCGTTTACGGAATGGCTGCGCATCCGGGCGGCGTTTCGGCTGATGCCGCGCGTGCATTTTTGTGCAGCGACGGGTATGCCTGTGCTGTTTTATGCGACGGCATGGGAACGGGCAAAGAGGCAGCGGTAGACGGCGTTATGGCCGCGCAGCTTGCGTGCGAGCTGTTAAAGGCGGGCTTTGCGCCGGAGGAAACGGCACGGCTGGTGAATGGTTCTTTGGCACTGAAAAACGGTGCGGGACAAGAGTCCGCTACCACGCTCGATATCTTGAAAATTGACCTGTTTACGGGAGAAGCCGTTTTGTTTAAAGCGGGGGCCGCGCCGACGTTTGTCATCCGTTCGGAATTTGTCGATACCTTTCAGACGGAAAGTGTACCGCTTGGCATTTTAAACAAGGTGCTGGGACAAACCATGTCGCTCACCTTGCAGGAAGGCGACACCGCAGTTCTTGTGAGTGACGGCGCGGTGGACGGAGGAGCTGATTATCTGCGCGCGGTGCTGAGCGAGAAAAAACGGCAAACCGCACAAGGGCTTGCCGAATTTGCCGCTGCCCGTGCCCGTGCGCATGCACAGAACCCGGATGACATTACTGTTTTGACGGTGCGCATCACCAGAATCTGCGCTTTTTGAGCACAGAAAGCATGCGCCGAATTACAGAATTCCTGCGCTGCGGTCCACCGAGGTAGAGAGAATAATTTGACTGGAAGTTGCACCGAATTTTTGAAACCGGTTGATCAGGCTTTCCAGCTCGGCGATGCCGGAACACGCCACGCATAAAATAAAGCTGTAACTGCCCGTTACGTGGTAACAGCGGGCAACGCCGGGCTGGTGGTCTGCCAGCATTAAAAATTCCTCGTGGTCGGAGGGAGCAACACTCACGCTGATGAGCGCTTCAATCTGATGCTCCGTTACTTTGTCGCCGTATACAACGGTATATCCCGCAATGATATCTTCGCGCTCCATGCGGCGGATGCGCTCGCTCACGGCAGGGCTGGTGAGTGCCACTTTCTGCGCAATATCTTTCACCGTCATGCGGGCGTTTTGTGCAAGCAGGTTTAAAATTCTCTTATCAATATCATCCATGGTTTTCCATCTCCTGATTTATAATGCCTTTGTTTTTTAAGTGCTTTTTGCATAAATTTTTGCTTTATGAAAAATGTGTCGTCATATTTTGTTGCTTTTTAATTATATAAAGTTTTTATGGGGTTGTAAATAAATTTTTTAAAATAAATGTGCTTTTTCTACTTTGACAGATTAAAAAAAAGGTGTATAATAATAAGCGTCGGAGGAATCCGGCTTCTTAGTTATGCTTACAAGTTTTATTTTTATACTTTCCCACCCCTCTATGCAAAAGGAGCTGTCGCAAGACGGCTCCTTTTGCTTTTGCTGAAAATATGGTACAATGAAGCGAATAAACCCCGGGCGGGCAGTGATGCCTAAGGAATGATGGTGTGCAGTGTAGAGGAAAACGGAGGGTTTCGATTTGTTTAGCGGTGTGCACAGTAATTGCCGCCGCGGCAGCGGTATGGCAGTTTGTACAGCACAAACCGACACAAGAGCAGTCAACACAAGGCGTGAAGCCTAATGTTGTTTCTCAAAGCAATGCTTTTGCCGGGCAGTCATCAGTATCACTGCCGCAAAGCACGTCGAGTTTAGAAAGCGCCGTTTTGATCTCACAGTCATCTGGCGCTCAGCCGCTGCTCGAAGATGGTAAAAATTACGCGATGTATATGCAGTTCGAGTACCTTTTTACTTCAATGACGGATTTGTACCGAGAATCGGATCCGGTGATTTACGCAGAGTACCTCCACGATAATGAATGTGTGGTTGATAATGTAGTGCAGATTATCAGTACCGTGGGTGAGGCGCGTGTCTTACAGGTTTTAAAAGGAAATTGCGAGGAAGAGATTGTTCCTGTGCTGTTTACAGGGGGAACGGTTTCCTCCGTTCAGTATCTCAGTGCGATGGATGAGGATGCCAAACAGTACAGCGGCATTGAGGAAACGGAATTTTTGGAAACTTATCAAACGGTTACCCTTAAAACCGATGAAATGGCGAAGCTTGAGAGCGGAAAATCTTATCTGCTTTTTTTGACTTATGTTAAGGAGTATGACATCTATTCGGTGGCTGGCGGCTGCTACGCCGCGCGCGAAGTTTCCGAAGACGGAAAGATCTACAGCCCGGAACAGGGCGCATTTGTCACAGACGATACCGGTTTATTTTCCGTGCAGAAAAATGGCGGAAAACTCCAATTCCTTCCCCCCACAGAATAAAAAAAGGCCGTCTTGAGAGGACGGCCTTTTTCAATTTAAACAAGCTTTTCAGGCAGCAAGTACGCTTCAAACAAATGCACCTGCGTCGATTTTACAATGCCTTCGAGATACAAGCCGTCCTCGCGGTATTCCTCTTGCAGCACCGTTCCGTGCTCACGCATCGGGGCCGCGGCGCCCAATTTGTCATAGGGCAGCAGTACGCGGATGCGGCGCACACGGTCGGAAAGCACTTGCTCAATTCGCTCCAAAAGCGTGCTGATGCCGTAGCCTGTTTTTGCGCTAATGCAAACGGCCTCGGGGTCCATCAGCAGTGCGCCGTCCATCAAATCCCACTTATTATAAACAAGAATCTGCGGAATATCCGCACAGCCGAGCTCGCTGAGCACTTGATCGGTCACGGCCAGCTGGTCGGGCGCTTCGGGGTCGGCGCCGTCGCATACCTTCAAAATAACATCCGCATAAGCCGCTTCTTCCAAGGTGCTTCGGAACGCTTCCACCAGTCCGTGGGGAAGACGGCTGACAAAGCCGACGGTGTCCACTGCCACCGTTTCCAGCCCGGACGGCAGAACTAAGCGGCGCGCCGTCGGGTCCAGCGTGGCAAACAGCATGTTGGCTTCCATCACATCCGCGCCGCACAAATGATTTAAAAGGCTTGATTTGCCGACGTTGGTATAACCCACCAGCGCGATGACCGACACGCCGTTTTTCTTGCGGCTTTTGCGCGTTTCGGCGCGGCGGCGCTCCATGTCCGCCAGCTTTTCTTCCAGTGCGTCAATGCGGCGGCGCACATGGCGGCGGTCGTATTCCAGCTTTGACTCACCCGCGCCGCGCCGCGCGCCTGCACCGCCGCCGCCTCCGCCGCCCTGACGCGACAGGCTTTGGCCAAGCCCCGCCAGCCGAGGCAGACGGTAACGCAGGCCGGCAAGCTCCGTTTGCAGTTTGCCCTCGTTCGTGACTGCACGGTTTTTGAAAATTTCCAAAATCAGCATCGTGCGGTCAATGACTTCAATTTCTAAAATCTCTTCCAAATTGCGAATTTGACTGCCGGAAAGCTCCGCGTCGAAAATCGCGCACTCCGCCCCAACATTTTGGCAGAGCAGATGTCCTTCCGCCAAGCGCCCTTCGCCCAAATAGGTGGCGGCTTCGGGCACGTCGCGCTTTTGCACAATCTGCCCCACACATTCCATGTGATTGGCCTCGGCTAATGCCGAAAGCTCCTCCATGCTGCGCTCCATGTCGTACTCGCCGCGGTCCAGCCCGAACAAGACAACTTTGATATTTCCTTCCTGGGTCATGAGTGTTCTCCTTTTCGGCGGGGGCGCTTGAAATTGCCCCGTGTATTTTGGTATCATTATAGCGGTATCGCGCCCATCCGTCAACGCACACGCGCTCGGAAAACGGCGCTTGCAACAGGAGGCTTTCTATGAACTATCGTATGCTTGTGTTAGACTTAGATGATACTTTGCTGAAAGATGACCGCACCGTGTCGGAATTGACGCGCCGCCGCTTGCTGGAGGCCCAGCAGCAGGGCATGATTGTTGTGCTCGCTTCCGGCCGTCCGACGTATGCCATGCAGCACTTGGCAAAAGAACTTTGCCTTGCCGAGTACAGCGGGTATTTCATTTCGTTCAACGGTGCGCGCATCACTTCTTGTGCGGATCAGCACATTTTGCTCAGCGTGGATATTTCCCATGCGCAGATGTGCAAGCTGTTTGACCTGGCGCAAGAGCACGGCGTCTACATTCAAACCTATACCGAGGATCATATTCTGGTTTCAAAAGACAACGAATATACACAAATCGAAAAAGAAATTACCGGCATGGATGTCATCGAATGTGCCGATTTTAAAGCCGAGATTCCGAAAACGGCGGTAAAAGCGATGATGCTCGAACACCCCGACCGCTTAAAAGAGGTGGAAAAGACCCTTCGCCCCGTCGTGGAAAACGAGCTTTATATGACGATTACCAAACCGTTCTTTTTGGAGTTTATGAACCCGGCTGTGGATAAAGGGAAAAGCCTTGTCACCTTGGCACAGCATTTAAATGTGCCGATGGAGCAGGTGATTGCTGTCGGGGACAGCTATAATGACATCAGCATGATCAAGGCCGCCGGGCTGGGCGTTGCCATGGGCAACGCGGTAGAAGCCGTCAAACAGGCCGCCGACTATGAAACGGCGGACAATGAGCACGATGGTGTTGCGCGTGTGGTAGAGCGCTTTTTCTTGCAGAAAGATAAATCATAAAAGCACAGCGGACGCGCCGAAATTGGCGCGTCCGCTGCTATTTTATGTGTATTTTTGGAAGGAAACAGGCACTTAAAACGCCCAGTTGCCGTTTTGGAATACGGGTACGCGTGTGCCGTCCGGGCGGATGCCCGTAATGGCAAGGTCGGCGGTGCCGAACATAAAGTCAACGTGTGTCAATGAGTCGTTAACGCCCAGCTCTAAAAGCTCTTCGCGGCTTTTGGTGGTTCCGCCTTCGACGGCTTCGCTGATGCCGGAGCCGACCGCCAAATGGCAGGATGCGTTTTCGTCATATAACGTATTGTAGAATAAGATTCCTAAATTACTAATGGGAGAATCATAAGGCACCAGCGCACACTCGCCCAGACATTTCGCGCCTTCGTCCATTTCCAAAATAGACCGAAGCACTTCCTCTCCTTGTTTTGCGCCGAAATCAACAACGCGCCCTTTTTCAAAAGTCAAATAAAACTCGTCAATTAAGCTGCCGTTGAAGTTCAGCGGCATGGAGCTGTAAACCGTACCCTCGGTGCGCTCGCGGTGGGGGGCAGTGAACACTTCCTCTGTAGGCAGGTTGACAAAATGCCAGCGCCCGTCCGCCGTGGAGGTGCCGCCGCCGCACCAAATGCCGCCGGGCAGCAAGCCGACGGTCAAATCAGTGCCGAGGCTGTTTTGGTAATGCAGGGCGTCAAATCCTTGCTCATTGAGCCATGCAATGCGCTTTTGAAACTCTTCGCGGTGCGTTTCCCACGCGGCTACGGCATCCCCGGTATTTACGCGCGCTGTTTGGAAAATGGCATCCCAAAGGCGGTCAAGAGCCTCTTGTTCCGGCAGATCCGGAAAAACAGCCTTTGCCCATTTGGGACTTGCCGCACCGACGATGCACCACGGCATTGTTCCGTTGCGGTGTGCTTCTACAAACGGGCCGCATGCATTGCGGGAGGCCTTCTGTGCTGCGGCGGGCTTTTTGGGGTCAACATCGGCTAAAACGCGCGGGTCATCCGAGCGAATGCTCAAAAAAGCGGCTTTTCGCTGTGCCATGGTGTTGCGCATTAAGCTTGTCCACTCCGGGCACTGAGAAATTTTTTCCATATAAGAATGGCGATAGCGCAGTTTTGTAATTTCGCTGTCCAGCCATTCCACGACAACATCGGACGCACCGGCTGCATAGGCTTGTTCTACAACAAGTCGCACAAAGTCGGCTACGTCCACCGAGGCGGAAATCATTACTTCCTGTCCCGGTATAACCGCAAGCCCGGTGACAACCGCCAAGCGTGCATATTCGCTCAGTTTTTCCTGCATGGTCATGGAAATATCCCCCTCAAGGCGCACTTTCGGCGCATTTTTTGCTATTATAGCACGGTAGAGTGGAAAAGTAAACTTTTCGCACTCCGCGCTTGACAAACGGCGCGCTTGCGCATACACTAAGAATGTTGAATTAGCACAAACTAACAACGGCGTGAAAAAAAGAATTGACGCGCTTTTTTAAGGAGGATTTTTCATGACATTGGCACAGCTGCCTGTGGGGTGCAGCGCCCGGATTGCCCGTGTGGGCGGCGAGGGTGCCCTGCGCCGCAGGCTTTTGGATATGGGGCTGACGCCGCGCACGCAAATTACCGTGCGAAAAACCGCGCCGATGGGCGACCCCATTGTTTTGCATCTGCGCGGGTACGAGCTGACGCTGCGTTTGGAGGATGCGGCCAACATTGAGCTGGAGGAGGGCGCAGGCGTATGATTTTTGCACTTGCGGGAAACCAGAACTCCGGAAAAACGACGCTGTTTAATCAGCTGACCGGCTCGAACCAGCATGTGGGCAACTTTCCCGGCGTTACCGTGGATAAAAAAGAAGGCACCATTCGCCCGGCGGGGGGCGGCAAAGGAAAAGCGCCCGCCGCAGATGCTTCCACGGTGGTGGATTTGCCGGGCATTTATTCACTTTCGCCCTATACCGCCGAAGAAATTGTCACGCGCGATTTTCTGATTGGCGAAAAGCCGGATGGCATCATCAACATTGTGGACGCGACGAATATCGAGCGCAATTTGTACCTGTCCATGCAGCTGATTGAGCTGAATATCCCGATGGTGATTGCGCTGAACATGATGGACGAAATGCGCGCCAACGGCAACACGGTGGATATCAAAGGGCTGGAGAAGGAGCTGGGCGTGCCCGTTGTGCCGATTTCGGCGGCAAAAAATGAAGGTGTGGACGAGCTTGTCGCCTGCGCCTTGCGTGCGGCGCAGCAGCGCCAGTGCCCCAAACGGCAGGATTTCTGTACAGGTGCGGTGCACCGCTGTATTCACGGCATCGCCCACTTGATTGAGGACCACGCACAGGCGGCGGGGGTTCCGCGTTATTTTGCCGCCACGAAGCTCGTCGAGGGCGACCGGCCGATGGAAGAGCGCCTGCGCCTGAGTGACAATGAAAAAGACCTCATTGAGCACTCCGTCACAGAAATGGAGCAGGAGCTGGACACCGACCGAGAAGCCGCATTGGCGGATATGCGCTACACGTTTATTGAGAATTTGTGCCGCGAAACGGTGGTGAAAAAGGGCGAGAGCCGTGAGCACGCCCGAAGCGTTGCCATTGACCGCGTGTTAACACATAAGTATGCCGCAATCCCGCTGTTTTTGGGAATTATGCTGCTTATTTTCTGGCTGACGTTCGGCGTCATCGGGGAAGCACTCAGTGCGGTGATGGAATTTTGCGTAGAAGGCGTCACGTCTTGGGTGGATGCCGGCTTGACGGCATACGGCATCAACCCCGTGATTCATGCGCTCATCATTGACGGAATTTTCGCCGGTGTGGGCAGTGTGCTCAGTTTTTTGCCCGTCATTGTAACGTTGTTTTTCTTTCTTTCCCTTTTGGAAGATTCGGGCTACATGGCGCGCGTTGCTTTCGTGATGGACAAGCTTCTGCGCAAAATCGGCCTTTCCGGCCGGAGTTTTGTGCCGATGATTATCGGCTTTGGGTGCAGTGTACCTGCCATTATGGCAACACGCACGCTGTCGAGTGAGCGCGACCGCAAAATGACGATTTTGCTTACGCCGTTTTGCTCTTGCAGTGCAAAACTTCCCATTTACTCGGTGTTTACGGCGGCCTTTTTCCCGAAAAACGGCGCGCTGGTGATGATGGCGCTGTACTTAATGGGAATTTTCGTCGGCATCTTGTGGGGATTGATGATGAAAAGCACGATTTACCGCGGCAACCCGGTGCCTTTTGTGATGGAACTGCCGAATTACCGCATTCCCAGCACGAAGAGCGTCGCTCTGCTGATGTGGGATAAAGCACGCGACTTTTTAACCCGTGCTTTTACGGTGATTTTTATCGCCACGGTGATTATCTGGTTTTTGCAGTCGTTTGACCTGCGGTTTAACGTGGTGGAAAACTCTGCCGACAGCATGCTTGCGATGCTGGGCCGCTTGATTGCGCCGGTATTTGCTCCGCTGGGCTTCACCGATTGGCGCGCGGCAACGGCGCTCATCACCGGCTTTTCGGCAAAAGAGGCCGTTGTCAGCACGATGGCGGTGCTCACGGGTTCCGGTACGACAGGCTTGACCGGGGCGCTTCAAGCAATCTTTACTCCGGTGCAGGCATTCAGCTTTTTGACGTTCACCCTGCTGTACACGCCGTGTGTGGCGGCGATTGCGGCGGTTAAACGCGAAATGGGTTCCGGCAAAGCGGCTGCGGGCGTTGCCGTGATGCAGTGTGCGCTGGCTTGGCTGTGTGCGCTCATTGTATATCAAGTGGGCAGCGCTCTGACGATGCTGTTTGTGTAAACAAAAGATGGTCTGCTTTTGAGAAAAAGCGAAGTATGCCAAAGAAAAAAGCGGGCACAGCCGCGCGTATTCTGCGCGATTGTGCCCGCTTTTTGTCCTCAGTGAAGCGCTTTCTCCACCATCATCATGGCTTTTTCCGCTTCTTTGCCCGCGCGTTTCAGCGCCTTTTTCACTTGACGGGGATGACGGGCATTCAAATACATGCCCATTGCGCCTACGGTTGCGCCGGCCAGCATGCCCATGGCGGCGCCGCTCATACGGTCTTTCGTTTCTCGATTCATCATAAAACGCCCCTTTCCGATTCGGCCCTGTGCTGTGACAGGGCGCATTTCCTTCATTCAGCACGGAGATCCCGGCTTCCGTATTAGTCTTACCCGCTTTTTTTAAAAAAATTCTGTGAGAATTTTTTCCGGTTTATTCGCGTTTTGCACGTGAATGTGTTATACTGTAACAAGAATGGAAAGTATCTGTTTGAAGGAGTGTTTTTATGACGGAATCGCGCGCCGCCTCGGCTCTTTGCATCCACGATTTATCCGGCGTGGGGCGGTGTAGTTTAAGCGTCATTTTACCTGTGCTGTCTGTGTGCGGTGTGCAGGCTTGCGCTTTGCCGACGGCGCTTTTATCCACACATACCGGGGGCCTCGGTACCCCGGCTAGAACGGATGAGTTTGGTTTTGCATGCGCGGCGCTGGAGCATTACGAAACGCTGCGCCTTTCGTTTGACTGTGTTTACAGCGGCTATCTTGCTGCGCCTGCGTGCGCCGCACTGGTTCGCCGTGCGCACAGCGTGTTTGCGAAGGCGTGGAAAGTGGTTGATCCTGTTCTGGGCGACGGCGGCAAGCTGTATCGTTTTGTGACAAACGAGCTGATCGAAGCAATGGGGGAGCTGTGCCTTTCCGCAAGCGTCATTACGCCGAACGTTACAGAGAGCGCTGTCCTTTTAGGGCTTGCGCCGCACGACGGCCCCATGACCTCGGAGCAGGCGAAAAAACGGATGCAGGCGCTTCGCGGCGAGTTTGGCTGCGATGTTGTGCTGACGGGAATCCGCCTCGAAACGGGCGGCCGCGCAAACGGGCTGCTTTGGGGAACCGGCGAGCCGCAGGTGTATGTATATGAGGAAGAGGGCGGCCACTGCCCGGGCAGCGGAGATCTGTTTGCCGCTGCTTTTACGGGGCTGATTTTGCAGGGAAATGCCGCGGAAAAAGCGCTTTGCCATGCCGCTGAATTTGTGCGCCGTGCGGTTGCCTCGGCGGAAAAGGCTGATGCAGACCCTCGCTTCGGCGCGCTCTTTGAGCGTCATTTGCCTTATCTTGCGGCATTGGATGATGCGCAGCTGAACCAATAAGGAGGAACTTTTTTTGCACGAACCTTTGAATATTGTTTTGGTGGAGCCGCAAATTCCGCAGAATACGGGAAATATTGCGCGCACCTGTGCGGCGACCGGTGCGCGGCTTCACTTAGTAAAGCCGATGGGCTTCACCGTCGACGATAAAAAACTCAAGCGAGCCGGGCTGGACTACTGGCATTTGCTGGATATCACTTACTATGAGAATTTACAGGATTTTTTTGAGAAAAACAGCGGCCCGTTTTACTATTTTACAACAAAAGCGCGCCACCGTTACAGCGATGTGAAGTATCCCGACGGGGCTTACCTCGTGTTTGGCCGTGAGGATGCCGGGCTTCCGGAATCGCTCTTATATGAAAACCCGGAAACCTGCGTGCGGCTGCCCATGCGCAGTATGGCGCGCAGCTTGAATTTGTCGAACACCGTGGCAATCGCCGTTTACGAGGCGCTGCGCCAGCAGGATTTTGACGGTTTGCTGGAGCAGGGAAGCTTGAGAGATTATCAGTGGGAGGAAACAACATGAGAACGACAGTTTTATTGACCGATTCCGCTTGCGACCTTTCGCCGGAGCTGGAAAAAGAGTATGGCATTGACATTCTGCCGTTTCATATCACGGTGGACGGCGTCGGCTATACCGAGCGTGTCGATTTTGACTGTGAACAGTATTATGACATGCTGACAAAATGCAAGGAAATTCCGAAAACGGCGCAGATTACCTCGTTTCGCTACCTTGAAAAGTTTGAGGAATACGCTGAAAACGGCGCGAAAAACGTGATTTGCGTCACCATCAATTCCGGCGGGTCCAATACGCATCAGTCGGCGCTGATGGCGCGCGACGAATTTGCCGCCGAGCATCCGGAAAGCGACATGCACATTTATGTTGTGGACAGCCACAGCTATTCCATGGTGTACGGCGATGCTTTAATCGAAGCGGCGAAAAAAATCGACGGCGGCGCCGATGTGAAAAGCGTGATTGACTTTTTGGAAGAGCACTTTGCCTGTGCGGAGGTGGTGCTTTCCATGTACACGCTGAATTTTGCGAAAAAGAGCGGACGCATCAGCGCGGCGGCGGCCTTTGCCGGCGAACTGCTCGGCTTGAAGCCCATTATCACCATCATTGACGGCGTGACGAAAACCGCCTCAAAGGTGCGCGGTGATAATGCCGTAATGCCGGCCATTGTAGCACATGCTCAAAAGAATATGGAGCCGGGCAGCGAATATATTGTCGGCACAACGGATAAAGACAACGGAAAAATGCTGGCCTCGCTTTGCAAGAAGGCGTTTGGCTATCCGCCCAAGCGCGTGTTTCTGCTGGGCGCCGCCGTGGCTACCAACACGGGCCCGAATGCGGTTGCCATGGTTTACCGCGGCAAGCCGCGCCGATAAAAGCTTTGTAGGAGAATAAAATGAAACTGCCGGTTTTATATGTAGTCATTCCCTGTTATAACGAAGAAAAAGTGCTCCCCGTGACAAGCGGGCTGTTTTTTGAAAAAATTCACGCCTTAGTTAAAGCAGAAAAGATATCCCCGGAAAGCCGCGTGCTGTTTGTGAATGACGGATCGAAAGACGAAACTTGGCCCATCATCCGCAAGCTGTCTGAGGAAAACGAGTGCTGTGAAGGCATTTGCCTTTCTCGCAACCGCGGCCATCAAAATGCCTTGCTGGCCGGGCTGATGACGGCGCGGTGTTATGCCGACATCACCATTTCCATCGACTGCGACGGCCAGGACGATATCAACGCCATGGACGAGATGATTGACCACTACCATAAAGGCATGGACGTGGTGTATGGCGTGCGCTCCAAACGCGATACGGACACTTGGTTTAAGCGCACGACCGCGGAAAGCTTTTATAAGCTGATGAACGCGCTCGGTGCGCAGACGGTGTATAATCATGCTGACTACCGCTTAATGTCGCGCCGTGCGCTCGACGGTTTGGCACAGTTCAAAGAGGTCAATTTGTTCTTGCGCGGCTTGGTGCCGCTGGTGGGATATCCCAGCAGTATTGTCACCTATGAGCGCGCAGAGCGGATGGCGGGCGAGAGCCATTATCCGCTGAAGAAGATGCTCTCGTTTGCCTTCGACGGCATCACCAGCCTTTCCGTGAAACCCATCCGGCTGATTACGGCGCTGGGCTTTTTCATCAGCTTTGTGAGCATCCTTGCAATTTTATGGGTGTTAGGCACGAAATTATTTGGCCAAACAGTTTCGGGCTGGTCCAGCATGGTGTCGGCCATTTTCTTTATGGGCGGCGTACAGCTTTTGTGCCTGGGCGTGATTGGTGAGTACATCGGAAAAATTTATAATGAAACGAAGGCGCGCCCTCGCTTTTTAATCAGCGAGAGCACGCTCCCACAGCGGAGGCAGGATAATGAGTAAAATTCAATGGAAGGGCTCCACGCTGCTTGCGCCTGTGCCGCCTGCGCTCGTGAGCTGCGGCACGATGGACAGGCCCAATGCCCTCACGATTGCGTGGACGGGCATCATCAACTCTCAGCCGCCGAAGACGTATATTTCCGTTCGTCCGGAGCGGTACAGCTATGATCTGATTTCCGCCTCGCGCGAGTTTGTCATCAACCTGCCCACTGCCGAGATGGTGCGTGCAATTGATTACTGCGGCGTGCGAAGCGGACGCGGCGAAAATAAATTTGAAACGCAAGGGCTGACCGCACTGCCCGTGGAGGGCTTTTCCTGCCCGATGGTAGGCGAGGCGCCGCTCAGCTTGGCGTGCCGCGTGACGGATATTGTCAAACTGGGAACGCACGATATGTTTTTAGCCGATATTGTTTCGGTCTACGTGGATGATTCTTTGGTGGACGGGGACGGAAAGCTTCACTTAGCCAAAGCCGGGCTTTGTGCCTATGCGCACGGCGAATATTTTGCGCTGGGCAAAAAAATCGGAAGCTTTGGCTTTTCCGTCAAAAAGAAAAAACGCGCCCCGCGCAAGGGAGGGAAATAAAATGGTTTACGATACTTTGGAAAATTTGAGCCAGTACACAGGCATGTTCGACCATCTCGATACGGCCATTGAGTTCATTCAAAACCATGATTTGAATGATTTGCCTTTGGGTAAAACCGAAATTGACGGGGAGAATGTCTTTGTCAACGTCACGGAAACCGATACGCTGCCCGCCGAGGGACGTGCGTTTGAAACACATTCCAATTACATGGATTTGCATATTGATTTATGCGGAGAGGAATTGTGCGAAGTAGCACTCGGTAAAGTGACCGAGGAAAAGCCGTATGACGAAGCCGAAGACTGTGCGCTTTGGAACGCCGACACTACCTGCGGGCTGGTATTGGGCGAAGGGCGCTTTGCGGTATTCATGGTAGAAGAGCCGCATAAACCCTTGATTCGTGCCGCGGGAAGCGCCGCCGTGCGCAAAGCGGTATTTAAAATTGCTTACTAAGGGTTTTCTGGAAATTCGAAATTTTCAGTTTTTCTGCAAGAAGCGATGTCTGCTGCGTTAAAAATGCTTGGCATCCGCAAAGGATTTCTGCGCTTTTTTCTTGCGGGCACGCACATCTTGCGAAAAATTTGAGCATTTCTTTGTTTTCGGATACGCCCTAAACGGTAAGAACCGTTTTGAATGCTGTTTTTTGGAGGTGTTTTGTATGAAGTGTATGATGATTGGTGTAGCGGGCGGAACAGGGTCGGGCAAAACGACGCTGACCACTCGCTTAAAAGAGTGTTTCGGTGACAACTTGTGCGTCATTAGCTATGACAGCTATTATCTGCCCCACACAGGCATGAGTTATGAGGAGCGTTGTGCGCTGAATTACGACCACCCCAGTGCCTTTGACACCGAACTGTTTTTGCAGCACTTGGAAGCGCTGAAAAACGGCGAGAGCATTGCGTGCCCGGTTTATGATTTTAAAGAGCATGACCGCTCGAATGAAACCGTTTTAATTTCGCCCGCGCCCATCGTGGTGCTGGAGGGTATTTTGCTGTTGACAGACCCGCGGATTCGCGCTTATTTGGACGCGAAAATTTTTGTGGATACCGATGCCGATGTGCGTGTTCTGCGCCGTGTAGTGCGCGACGTGAACAAGCGAGGCCGCACGATGGAAAGCGTGATTGCGCAGTATCTCACAACCGTAAAGCCGATGCATGAGCAGTTTGTGGAGCCGAGCAAGCGATATGCCGACGTCATTGTGCCGGAGGGCGGAAAAAATGCCGTTGCGCTGGATTTGCTGGTGCGCCGCTTAGAGCATCATTTGACGCAGGCGCTTCAAGAGCAGGAAGAAGCCGATAAAGCACAGTGAGTGCCGTGATGTAAAATAAAAAAGAAAAGGGGCTTGTGCATGAAAATGCACAAGCCCCAAACGGTTTCAAAAGGAAAAATCAGCTCAGCAAGCCTCTTTGTTCGCTTCCATCAAGCGGCGCACAGCAGGAATCCGCTCCAGCACCGTGACGAGAACAACACCTATCACGCCGCAGCTGATGACCTGGCCGATACCGACTGTAAGCATATTAAACAGCAAAACCTCAATGCCGGCAGTTTCCGGCATGAAAATATAAGTGATTTCAGCGCCGACAATCACGGCGTTGACCAAAATCGGCGGCAAAGCGGCGGCCAGCGGCAAGCCCTTGGTGCGCACGCGCGCCAGTTTCAGCGTCATCCATGCGGAAATCAGCGTAGCCAATGTGCCGAACAGCATGTCCCACGGACTCATGCTGTACAGATTGCTTAAAAAGCACCCGATGGTAACGCCCCAGACGGCTTCCGGGAACAGCACGGGAAGCAGCGTGAGCGCTTCGCTGACGCGCACTTGAACAGCGTTGTAGCTCAGCGGGGCGAGCACAAGGCAAAGCGCAACGTATAAGGCTGCAATCAGTGCAATGAGCACAAGGCGTTTGGTTTGGGTTCTGTTTGTTGTTTTCATGGTGCAATAATTCCTTTCGGCGAAAAATTTTGCCCTGCCCGCTTCGCCGGTTCGGGAGGGTGGCTGTTTGCAGTGCAAACAGTGGACATAAAAGAGTCTGCCTGCCGCACGATTGTGCAGCAGGCAGACGCAAAGCTGTCCATTTTTCATTATATCGGATCAAAAACAAACGCGCAAGGGGGGAAACTTCACCAATCGGCAAAATTCCCTTGAAAAATACAAAAGGGAACCGGTCAAATGCCGGAATTACTCTTCTTTGCCGCGGGGAAGTTCGATGCGGGCTTCGCTGGTACGAATCAAGTGGAACAGGCTTGTGGCAAACTGCGGATATTCCCGCGAGAGGCTTTCCGTCGTCATCACAAAAGCGGAGGCATCCTTCACCGGCGAGCCGGCGGCGGTTTCCTCTCCGGACAAAGTGGCCTGCACGTTGGCGTGTGCAATATTCATTGCCGCGTCTGAATAGCCTTGGTACACCGATGTGGGTACGCGGAACATGCTGGCGGGATTTTTCGGCGCCGATGCGTGCATCAAACGGAACATTTTATACACGGCCAGCATCAAATAAGCGCTCACTTCCGTAACAAGTGCTTTGTTCGGGCATGCGTTCAGCTTATCGTACAAAATATTTAAACTGTTGGAAATCAGCTTTTTGTTTAAAACAGGCAGCACACTTCCGTGAAATACGCCGTCTTTTGCGGATTCGGGTTCGGGCAATTCTTCTACGGAAAGCGTTAAGCCGCTTCGGTCCGCACTGCGGCCCAAAAGGTAGTCACACGATACGTCGTAGTAATTGGCCACGCGTACAACAAAGTCAAGGCCGCATTCACGAATGCCCTTTTCATAGTGCGACAAAAGCGCCTGAGAAATGCCCAGCGCCGCGGCCGCCTCTTTTTGGGTAACACCCTTTTCTTTTCGCAGTAAAGTGATAATCCGGTTAAAATCGGAAGCCATAACATACAATACCCCTTTGTAATTACGTATCGTAAATTATAACCGAAACAAAACCTTTTGTAAATATCTAAAATGGCGAAAAAAACCAAAATTCTTTGTGGAAAAGAAAAAATAGCTATATCGTGTGGGAAACACTGGCATTATTCCTCAAAATATAGTATGATATGAATAAAAAAATTTTTGTGAACGAGTATGCGGCAAGCGTTTTTGAGCCGGTAGAGCGGCGCGCGCATGTCAGCAAAACGGCGGCGCGGGTGCGAACCGCTTTTTTTGTGAAAAGGGAGAGATGTATGAAAAATTATCGTCTTTATTTGATTCGTCACGGCATTACACAGGGGAATCTCGACGGCATTTACATGGGAAGCGGAACCGATCAGCCGCTGTGCGCCGAAGGCGTGCAGCGTTTGGAAGCGCTGAAAGGTCAGTATCGTTACCCGGATGTCAACACTGTGTTTTCCAGCCCGATGCAGCGTGCGATTGAAACGGCGGAAATTCTTTTCCCGTTTGCCAAAGATAAAATCATCTTGGAGGATTTGCGCGAAACGGATTTCGGCGAGTTTGAAGGACAGAAAATGACCGACCTGCTGGAAGATGAGGCATTCAAACGCTGGATGGACCCCACGCAGCATTTTACGCCGAACGGCGGCGAGCGTGCGGAAGACTTTCATCAGCGGTGCCGCCATGTTTTAATGGGCATGCTGGAGTATATGATGAAAGCAGGCGTGGAAAAGGCGGCGTGTGTAACGCACGGCGGCGTGATTATGAGTATGCTTGCGCAGTGCGGCCTGCCCCAGCGCAGCCCGCAGGAGTGCATGGCAGACCCCGGCTGCGGCTACGAAGTGCAGTGCAGTGCGCAAATGTGGATGCGTGATAATGCCGTGGAGCCTGTGGCGATTGTGCCTTACGGCTATCTATAATATTTGATAAGGCTGGGAAAGGGCGCTTTGCGAGAGCAAAGCGCCCTTTTGTGCTCTTTTTTTGTCATGTGGTGAAAACTGAAAAGACATACAAAAGCAAGTTTAATGCATTATGAAAAATATTTTTCGTCATTGTGAACAATCTTTTTGCATAACATTTTACATCGCTTTTTTGATGCAATATCTTTAAAAAAACAAAAAAGTGTGATAATATTTTTGTATAACTTGCTGCTGCATTACCGAGAAATGCAGCACGGCCTTGTCAAAAAGGCCGGCAAAGCCTGAAATTCGGCTGGGTGCAAGGGCGGCGCACATGTGCGCTGTCATGCAGAAAATCATTTTCTGCACGGGGTGCTTGCTTTTTTGCCAATTAAAGCAAGGCGGCAATCGCTCCAAGTATCAGAAAGAGGGTAGAGCGTTATGAACTATGCAAATGATCGAATTCGTACCGTGCTGTTGGCCGGCCATGCAGGCGCAGGAAAAACCACGCTCGCGGAAGCACTGCTGTACTTAACAAAAGGAACCGACCGTCTGGGCCGCGTAGAGGACGGAAACACGGTGTGCGATTATGATCCCGATGAAGCGAAAAGACATGCTTCGCTTTCTTCGGCAGTAGCGCCGGTTGAGTTTGACGGTGTGAAAATCAATTTGATTGACACTCCGGGCTTGTTTGATTTTGAGGCGGGTTTATACGAGGGAATCCGTGCGGCGGAAAGCGTGCTGATTGCCGTTTCCGCACGAAGCGGCCTGAGCGTGGGGGCGCAGAAGGCCTATCAGCTGGCAGTGAAAAATGAAAAAGCACGCATGTTCTACGTCAGCAAGGTGGATGCGGAGAATGCCGATTTTTATAAAGTGTTTGAAGAGCTGAAAACAGAAATTGGCCCTTCCGTTTGTCCCGTTGTGGTTCCCATTGAGCAGGCAGGCGGCCGCATTTACTTGAACCTTATTACGAAAAAGGCGTACAGCTATGCCGGCGACGGCACTGCGCGTGAGGTTCCTGTTCCCAGCTACGGCCATCGCACCGAGGGACTCATTGCCGCCATGCGTGAGGCGGTTGCCGAAACCGACGAAGCGCTGATGGAGAAATTCTTTGAAGGCGAGCCGTTTACCGAGGAAGAGATGATTGAAGGCATTCGCATGGGTACGCGCGCAGGCACGATTACGCCCGTTGTGTGCGGTGCCTCCACCTCCATGGCGGCAACCGATCAAGTGCTTTGGGCCATGCGCAAATTGCTGCCCAGCGCCGCACGCGCCGCGGGTGAAATCGGCACAGACCGCGACGGCAATCCCGTTGAAATCGCATGTGATCCCGATGCACCGCTGTGCGCTTACGTATTTAAAACCGTTGCCGACCCGTTTGTGGGTAAAATGAGCTATGTAAAAGTCATCAGCGGCAAGCTGACCACCGACACTCCTGCGTTTAACCCGCGCACGGGCGAGCCGGAGCGTCTTGGTAAGCTGGCGTTTGCAAAAGGCAAAAAGCTGATTGACACCGACTGCATTTCTGCGGGCGATGTAGGCGTTTTGACAAAATTGCCGAACGCGAAAACAGGCGATACCCTGTGCGCCCCGGGGCGCGTGGTGACGCTGGAACAGCCGTCTTTCCCTGTTCCCACGCTTTCCATGGCCATCAAAGTGAAGAACAAGGGCGATGAGAGCAAAGTGTCCGGCGCACTCCAGCGCTTGATGGAGGAAGACCCCACCATCGGCTACCGCGTGGACACCGAAACTGTCCAGCAGATTCTCAGCGGTATGGGCGAGCAGCATTTGGATGTGGTGTGCTCCAAGCTGAAAAATAAATTCGGCGTGGAAATTGCGCTGGCAAAACCACGCATTGCCTACCGTGAATCCATCCGCAAGAAATTTAAGGCGCAGGGCCGCCACAAAAAGCAAACGGGCGGTCACGGCCAGTTCGGTGATGTGTGGATTGAGTTTGAGCCCACTTCCGACGGTGATTTTGTGTTTGAGGAAAAAGTGTTCGGCGGCAGTGTGCCGAAAAACTTCTTCCCGGCAGTCGAAAAAGGCTTGCAGGAAGCGGTGCAGCACGGTGTGCTGGCGGGATATCCCGTTGTGGGCCTGAAGGCCACTTTGCTGGACGGAAGCTATCACCCCGTGGACTCTTCGGAAATGGCGTTTAAAATGGCGGCAAAAATTGCCTATAAGGCAGCCTTGCCGCAGGCAGGCCCTGTGCTGCTTGAGCCGATCGGCATGCTGAAGGCGACTGTTCCCAACGACGCCACCGGCGACATTATGGGAGAAGTAACCAAGCGGCGCGGCCGTGTGCTGGGCATGAACCCGGCCGAAAACGGAATGCAGACGGTGGAAGCAGAAGTACCCGTAAGCGAGATGCATGACTTCACCACCTATCTGCGCCAGACGACACAAGGACGCGGCAGCTTTGTATTTGAGTTTGCCCGTTATGAGGCGTTGCCTTCACAATTGGAGGGTAAAGTGATCGAGGACGCCAAAAAGTTTATGGATATCAAGTCGGACGACGAAGTATAGAGTCGTCGATACCTCTCCCCCCTCGGCACGGGCAGTCTTCTCGGGACTGCCCGTGCTTGTCTGTCAAGCGGCAGAGCAGGCAAATTTCTTTTTTATATTCTTCCTAAAGGATAAAAACAGTTGAATATGCAAAAAAAGAATGAGGAAAAATGTCACTTTATACAAAAAAGAGAGTTTTGCTTGACACGCCCATATAAAGAAGTTATAATAGTGAGCATTGTACGGCCGGTTGGAAAGAGTTTATGTGCGGTGCGTACAGTAGAGTATTCAGTGCAAACTGTGCCAAAGGAGAACGATGAACGTGAATAAAGAAGTCGTTATGACATATGCAGGTCTGCGTGCGCTGGAAGACGAGTTGGAAAACTTGAAAACCGTGAAGCGTAAAGAAGTTGCCGAAAAGATCAAAGTGGCGCGTGGCTACGGCGATTTGTCTGAAAACAGCGAATATGACGAGGCGAAAAATGAGCAGGGCTTGGTGGAAAGCCGCATTGCCGAGCTGGAAAAGCGCTTAAAACATGCACGAGTGATTGACGAAAGTGAGCTGAGCAACGACAGCATCAGCGTTGGCAGCCACGTCAAGATTAAAGATGAGGACGGCGAAGAGGAAGAGTACGATATTACTGGCTCGACCGAGGCAGACCCGCTGGAGGGTAAAATCTCCGACGAAAGCCCCATCGGCGCTGCGCTGATTGGCCACGCTGTGGGCGACAAGGTGGATGTCACGCTGCCCAACGGAACAACTGTTTTTTACGAAGTTGTGGAAATCAGCGGCGCAATCCGATAAATCCGAAAAGAAAAGCTGTTTTGCTTTTTGAGATTTGTGAAAAAACAGGTGCGCAAGCACCTGTTTTTGTGTTATACTATTGCTTGTAGATGCTGAAAGGGCGGCCGCGGGCTGCTTTTTCAAAAGGATTGTCAGACACGGCGTGCCGTGTCGGGAATTTATAATAGGAGAGAACGTTCATGGCAGAAAATCAGATGCCCATTCAAAATGAAGCACAAGACCAGCAGGACTACAACGAGCTGGTCGCCATTCGCCGCGAAAAATTGAAAGCGCTTCAAGACGCAGGCAAAGATCCTTTTGCGAACACCGTTTGGCCGCAGAGCGATTTTGCCGCAGAGATTAAAGAAAGCTTTGTCGATTTGCCCGAGGACGCCGAGCCGCGCCGTGTCTGCATGGCGGGCCGCATGATGTCCAAGCGCGTGATGGGCAAAGCCAGCTTTGCCGACTTGCGCGATAAAAGCGGAAACATTCAAATGTATGTGCGCCGCGACGACATCGGCGCCGATTCCTATCAGGAATTTAAAAAGTTTGATATCGGCGATATCGTCGGTGTGCGCGGCTTTGTGTTCCGCACAAAAATGGGCGAGATCAGCGTGCATGTAACGGAAATTGTGCTTTTGAGCAAAAGCCTTCTGCCCCTTCCCGAAAAGTTCCACGGCCTGACCGACCGCGAAACACGCTACCGTCAGCGCTATGTGGATTTGATTGTCAATCCCGAAGTAAAAGACGTTTTCATCAAACGCAGCAAGATTATTAAGGAAATCCGCAATTACCTTGATGACCATGCGTTTATGGAGGTGGAAACACCGGTTCTGCATACGCAGGCAGGCGGCGCGGCGGCACGTCCGTTTATTACCCACCACAATACGCTCGACATTGATATGTACATGCGCATTGCGCTGGAGCTGCACCTGAAACGCCTCGTGGTGGGCGGTTTGGATCGTGTGTACGAAATTGGCCGCGTGTTCCGCAATGAGGGTATGGATACGCGCCATAACCCCGAGTTCACGATGCTGGAGGCTTATCAGGCATACACCGATTACCGCGGCATGATGGACTTGTGCGAAGATATGATGCGTACGGTAGCGCGCAAAGTAAACGGCACGGCTGTCTGTGAGCTGGACGGCGTGACCTACGACCTCGAAAAACCCTTTACCCGCATCAGCATGGTGGAGGCGGTGCGTCAGCACGCCGGAGTGGACTTTGATGCGATTGCCGACGATGAGGCGGCAAAAGCAGTTGCCAAAGAGCATCATGTGGCATTTGAGCCGCACCACAAAAAGGGCGATATTCTGAACCTGTTCTTCGAGGAGTTTGTTGAGGAGAAGCTGGTTCAGCCCACCTTCCTGACCGGCCATCCCGTTGAAATCAGCCCGCTGTCGAAAAAAGACCAAAGCAATCCTGCTTATACCGAGCGTTTTGAGCTGTTTATCGGCGGACGCGAGTACTGCAACGCGTTCAGCGAGCTGAACGATCCGATTGACCAGCGTCAGCGCTTTGAATATCAGGAGTTCTTGAAGGCGCACGGCGATGACGAAGCTTCCGGTGTGGATGAGGACTTCCTCAATGCGCTCAGCTACGGCCTGCCCCCGACAGGAGGTATCGGCATCGGCGTTGACCGTTTTGTGATGCTTCTGACGGGTGCTTCCACGATTCGTGACGTGCTGTTGTTCCCCACCATGAAACCGCTGGATGCTGTGAAAAAAGAAAACGCGGCAGACGGTGAGGCTCAGCAGGCACCGAAAACCGAGGAGAAGCCGGCAGAGAAAATTGATTTTTCCAACGTGAAAATTGAGCCGCTGTTTGAGGAATATGTGGATTTTGAAACATTCAGTAAATCGGATTTCCGTGCGGTAAAAGTGAAAGCGTGCGAAGCCGTGCCCAAGAGCAAAAAGCTGTTGAAATTTGTTTTGGATGACGGCACAAGCACAGACAGAGTGATTCTCAGCGGGATTCACGAGTACTACGAGCCGGAAGAGCTGGTGGGAAAAACCTGCATCGCAATTACAAACCTGCCGCCCAGACCGATGATGGGAATTGATTCGTGCGGCATGCTGATTTCCGCCGTGCACGAGGAAAACGGGAAAGAGGGGCTCAACCTTCTGATGGTTGACAGCCGCATTCCCGCAGGCGCGAAGCTGTATTAAAGCGGTGCGGCTCTTTACAGCCGCAGAAATAAGATAAAACCTATAAAACAGGCGTTTCCGCAGCGGCGGAAGCGCCTGTTTTTATGCGCTTGAGCCTAAAGCGAAAAAGCGTTTTCGTTTCGGAAAAGCACAGGAATTTTGAAAAGCGAGGGTTTATATCAGCCGATTGTTCTTAAAAAATAACCACTTATCGGTAAACGGTGGAAAAGAAGTGCCAATTGTCTTATACTGAAACTGCGACGAGGAGGTGACAAAACGTCATGCAGGTGGAAATTAAAATTGATGAACAATGCCTTGAGCCGAAAATTGTCATTGTCACACGCGAGGTAACAGATGAAATCAATGAAATTGTGAAAAGCCTTTCTTGTGATTCACACATGAGAATTGTTGGGTTTCAGGAAAGCTGTGCAGAAATTTTACAGCAAGAAAACATTGAGCGGGTATTTGCCTCGGACGGAAAAGTGATTGCCCAAACAGACACAGGTGAATACGTTTTGCGGCTGAGGCTCTATGAAGCCGAGCAGCGGCTGAACCGGCACAGTTTTGTGAGGATATCCAACTCCGAAATCATCAACTTAAAAAAGGTAAAAGGTTTTGATTTAAGCTTTGCGGGAACGATTTGTGTAACACTGACGAACGGGACGGTTACTTATGTTTCACGGCGTTATGTCGCTAAAATTAAACAAGTATTAGGAATATGAGGTGATTTTATGAAAAAGAAAATCATTTATGACGCAGCATCGGGATTCCCCATCGGCATTGCCGTCGGCTTTTTATTTTCTCTCATTGTTTCCGTATTGATTGGAGATGGCAGCTTTTACCCTGTGATGCCGGAGCTTGCCGTGAAAACGGGAAGCGAGCTGAATGCGGTCATTCTTCAAACGGTTTTGTGCGGCGCGCTGGGCTCGGTATTCAAAGGGGCAAGCATCGTCTGGGAACTGGAATCTTGGAGCCTTTTGAAGCAAACCGGCGTTTACTTTGCCATTGGCTGCGCTGCGATGGCGGCGGCTGCGTATACGGCAGGCTGGATGCATCCTTCTATTTTGGGAGCGCTTTTCTTTATCACAGCCTTTGGCGTGATTTTCGTGCTGATCTGGATTGTTCAATATTTTCTTTGGAAAAGAAAGGTCGAACAAATTAACGAAAGGCTGAAAAAAGGCGGCGCTATTCAGCAAAACGATTGATTTTTTGGGAAGAAATTCGTATACCGGTGTTGTAATTTCCGGCTTTTTTCTCCGCTTTGACCGTAAAAAAATACTTACACGCGGCAGCCTTCCTTTGATACAATAATACCACGGGCTGCATAAGCCCCAAAACGGAAGGAGAAAAAATGAATATGCCGCAAAACAAAAGAGAAAGTTTAATTTACACGGTGCTGATGTGCTTTGTTATGGTGCTTTGGATGAGCATTTATAATGTAGCGCTTCAATACGGAAAGCTTGATTTTGAGGTTCTGGCTGCCGCATGGATCGGCTTTCCGATTGCCTATGTGTTTGCCATGTGCTGTGATTGGTTTTTTGTGTCGAAGCTGGCGAAAGGCTTTGCCTTTGGCTTTTTGGTAAAGCCGGAAGATTCCGTGCTGAAAAAAGTGGTTTGCGTATCCTCTTGCATGGTGGTGCCGATGGTTTTGATCATGTCGCTGTACGGCGCGGTGGAAGGTGCGGTACATACCGGGGGATGGAACGGCATCTTAAGCGCGTGGCTTTTTAATATTCCGCGCAACTTTGTCATGGCGCTGCCTTTGCAGCTGCTGATTGCCGGCCCGCTGGTGCGAAAGGTGTTTCGCGGATTATTCCCGGTTGGGAAGGTGCTCGAATAAAAATCAGTTAAAAATAAGGGCGGTTGCGCTGAAAACGGTCAGGGTGTGCAGAATGGTTTGCACGCCCTGATTTTTTTGTCAGAACTGGTTAACAAATGTTAAAAAATAAAGCGCATGTTTTTTTGCATCTGTAAGCTAACTTTTGCGCAAAAACAGGACAGATGAAGCAACAAATTTGATGTGGAATTATTTTTTTGGGGTCATCAGTCATAAATTTTGCGAATTGAATTTGGTTAAAGATGATATTGTGAAAAAACAAACGACGCGTTATAATTCACATGTGGACGCTATCTTCACATGGCGGCAGCGGTTTCAAACATCAGAAATGCCATGCGGACGTATGTGAAAAAGGTTCGGCGAATTTATACGCAGGAAAGGATATAAAAGATGGATATTCAGTTAATCAAAGAGCAAATCTGCGATGTGTGCCACAAAATGTGGCAGCTGGGATGGGTTGCGGCAAATGACGGCAACGTTTCGGCACGCTTGGAGGACGGTACGTTTCTCTGCACGCCCACCGGCATGAGCAAAAGCTTTATTACCCCGGAAAAGCTCATTCGCATTGATGCAGACGGCAATATTGTGGAAGCGGCGGAGGGCCTGCGTCCGTCCAGCGAGATTAAAATGCATTTGCGCTGCTACGAAAAGCGCCCCGATGTATGGAGTGTAGTGCATGCACATCCTCCCGGAGCAACCGGCTTTGCCGTGGCTCATAAAGCAATGGATATGTACAATATGATTGAGGATGTGGCTGTCATCGGCAGTGTTCCTCTTACGCCTTACGGCACCCCCAGCACCGCAGAAGTGCCCGATTCCATCGAGCCGTATTTGGAAGAGCACGACGTCATGCTGCTGGAAAACCACGGCGCACTGGCCGTGGGCAGCGACGTCATCACCGCTTTCTACCGTATGGAGAGCTTGGAACTGTGGGCGAAAATTACCATCAACGCGGTGATTTTGGGCGGCAGCAAGGACATCAGCCGAGAGAACATCCAAAAGCTGATTGACCTGCGCGGATATTACAAAGTTACGGGCCGTCATCCCGGCTACAAAAAGTTCGATAACGGCTTAAAATAAAAGGGCGTGATACAGTGAAAAAGTTGCTGGCGTTTGACTTCGGCGCTTCCAGCGGACGCGCCATTTTGGGCGAATATGAAAACGGCGCGTTGACTTACCGGGAAATTCACCGGTTTGAAAATAACCCCGTTGAAGAAAACGGCCATCTGCGCTGGAATTTCCCCGAGCTGATGCGGGAAGTATACCGGGCTTTGGAAATGGCAGGTCCTGTGGACAGCATTGCCTTTGACACTTGGGGCGTGGACTTTGGTCTTTTGGACGAAAACGGGAATTTGCTGGAAAAGCCTGTCCATTATCGTGACAGCCGAACCCAGCACACACTGGAAAAGGCATTTTCCGTCATGAGCGCGCAGGACTTATACGCGGCGACGGGAAGCCAGCTGATGGCGATTAACACGCTGTTCCAGCTGATGGAAACCGACCTTTCCAAAGCAAAGCAAGTGCTCTTTATGCCCGATTTATTTGCTTATCAGCTGTGCAAAAAGGCGGTGTGCGAGCAAAGTATCGCCTCCACTTCCCAAATGCTCGATTTGCAGAAAAAGGCGTGGAGTGAAACAGTGCTTTCGGCATTTGAAATTCCCAAAGAGATTTTTGCGCCGCTGGTGCAAAGCGGCACCGTGATTGGGGAATATCAAGGCGCGAAAGTGGTGGCAGTCGCCGGTCACGATACGCAAAGCGCCGTCGCAGCCATGCCCGCCCAAAACGAAAACAGCGCGTTTTTATCGTGCGGAACATGGAGTTTGTTTGGCTGTGAGCTGGATGCTCCCGTTTTAACGGCGCAGAGCCGAGAAGCGGAAATGTCGAATGAACTCGGTGCAAACGGGAAAATCAATTACTTAAAAAACATCACCGGCCTGTGGCTGATTCAGGAAAGCCGCCGCCAGTGGAAGCGCGAGGGCAAAGAGTACAGCTTTGGCGAAATTGCCGCTATGGCCGAGCAGGCCGAGCCGATGAAATGCTTCATTGATGTCAATGCGCCGCAGTTTGCCGCGCCGGGCGATGTGCCGGAGCGCATTCGGGAATACTGCCGCGAAACCGGCCAGTTTGTACCGCAAAGTGTGGGCGAGGTGGCACGCTGCATTTACGAAAGTCTTGCATGGCAGTATCGCGAAACCTTTTTGGAGATGCAGAACATTACCGGCAAGCGCTTTGAAACGCTGCATATTCTGGGCGGCGGATGTCAGGCGGCGCTCTTGTGCCAGTTGACGGCGGACGCGCTGGGCGTTCCCGTGCAGGCAGGGCCCGTGGAAGCGACGGCACTGGGAAATTTGCTGCTGCAGCTGAAAGCACTCGGAGAAATTGACAGCCTTGCCGAGGGGCGGGCGATGATACAAAAAATTGAAACAGTAACGCAGTACCTGCCGAGCAACAGTGAACGCTGGGCAAGTGCAGGGCGTTTTTTCAGAAAAGGAGAATCAACATGATCTATCCCAAAATCGGTATTCGGCCGACGATTGACGGCCGCTGGGGCGGCGTTCGTGAGAGCCTCGAAACTCAAACCATGGGCATGGCAAAGCGCGCCGCAGCTTTAATCAGCGAAAATCTGCGCTATCCCGACGGCACGCCCGTGCAGTGCGTGATTGCGGACAGCACCATCGGCGGCGGCGCAGAGGCGGCGGCTTGCCAGGATAAATTCAGCCGCGAAAATGTTGTGGCAACGTTGACCGTCACCCCTTGCTGGTGCTACGGCAGTGAAACATTTGATATGGACCCGAAAACCATCAAGGCGGTTTGGGGCTTTAACGGCACCGAGCGTCCCGGCGCGGTTTACCTGGCCGCTGTGCTGGCGGCACACACCCAAAAGGGATTGCCCGCTTTTGCCATCTACGGCCATGACGTGCAGGACGCGACAGACGAAACCATTCCCGCTGACGTGCAGGAAAAAATTCTGCGCTATGCACGCTGTGCCGTTGCTGTGGGCTGGATGAAGAACAAAGCCTATGTCAATATGGGCGCTGTGTCCATGGGCATTATGGGCAGCTACTGCGACGCGGAAATGTTCCAAAAATATTTCGGCATCCGCGCTGAGTGGTGCGACCTGACTGAAATTCTGCGCCGCGTGACGCTGGGCATCTACGACCCCGAGGAATACGAAAAGGCGCTCAGCTGGATTCGCGCCAACTGCAAAGAGGGCCTTGACTGCAACGAGGGCAAGAACCTGCCCGAGATTATCACAAAATCGAAGGTCGTTCCCGCCGATAAGGATTGGGAGTTCATTGCAAAAATGAGCATCATCATGCGCGATATCCTCTATGGCAACCCGAAGCTGGCCGAGCTGGGCTGGCACGAGGAAGCGCTTGGCAAAAACGCCATTGCAGGCGGTTTCCAAGGCCAGCGCAACTGGACGGACTGGCTGCCGAACGGCGACTTCACCGAGGCAATTTTGGCTTCGACCTTCGACTGGAACGGCACCAAAGCCCCCACGCCGTTTGCAACAGAGAATGATACGCTCAACGGCGTTGCCATGATGCTGGGCACACTGGTGACCAACACCGCGCCTTGCTTCCATGACGTGCGTACTTATTGGAGCCCCGAAGCTTACGAGCGTGTAACGGGCAAAAAGGCGCAGGGCAAAGCGGCAAACGGCTTTATTCACTTGATTAACTCCGGTGCAACCGCACTTGACTGCACCGGTGCATCGAAAAATGAAAACGGCGAAGGCTGCATGAAGCCTTTCTGGGAGATGACCGAGCAGGATGTGAACGCATGCTTGCAGGCCACCGACTGGTGCCGTGCCAACTACGAATATTTCCGCGGCGGCGGATTCTCCAGCCACTTTAAAACACAGGCGGAAATGCCCGTTACGCTGCTGCGCGTGAGCATTGCCGAAGGCGTTGGCCCGATGCTGCAAATTGCAGAAGGCTACACCGCAACCCTGCCCGAAGCAGAGCATGCCGTGCTGGATAACCGCACTGACCGCACCTGGCCCACCACTTGGTTTGTGCCGAAGCTGACGGGCAGGGGCGCATTTAAAGATGTTTACAGCGTTATGGCAAACTGGAGCGCCAACCACGGCGTTACGGTGTACGGTCATGTGGGCGCTGACCTCATCACACTGGCTTCCATGCTGCGTATTCCCGTCAGCATGCACAACGTGGAACACGAAAAGATTTACCGTCCGCACACTTGGGCGGCGTTTGGCACCGACAACCTTGAAGCGGCCGACTTTGCGGCTTGCAAACACTACGGCCCGCTTTATCGTTAATTCTTAGCAGTTTTTTGAATCAAAGGGGGATGTTTTCCAATGGCAAATCGTATTGTATTGAACACAATTTCTTATCACGGCAAAGGCGCAATTGAGAACATTGTGCCGGAGTTGACGGCGCGCGGCTATAAAAAAGCTTTCGTGTGCTCCGACCCCGATCTGGTGAAATTCGGCGTCACGAAAAAAGTAACCGATCTGTTGGAGAAAGCGGGCTTTGCTTATGAGCTGTACAGCGACATTAAGCCCAACCCCACCATTGAGAATGTGCAGAACGGCGTGAAGGCATTCCAGGCCAGCGGCGCTGACAGCATTGTGACCATCGGCGGCGGTTCTTCGATGGACACTGCAAAGGCAGTAGGCATCATCGTCAACAACCCCGAGTTTGCCGATGTGCGCAGCTTGGAAGGCGTTGCTCCCACCAAAAAGCATGCAGTGTTTACCATTGCGGTTCCCACAACAGCGGGAACGGCAGCCGAGGTTACCATCAACTACGTCATCACCGACGTGGAAAAACGCCGCAAATTTGTGTGCGTAGACACCAATGACATTCCCGAAGTGGCCGTCGTTGACCCGGACATGATGTCCTCCATGCCCAAAGGCTTGACCGCTGCAACCGGTATGGATGCGCTGACCCACGCCATTGAGGGCTACATCACCAAGGGCGCTTGGGAGATGACCGACATGTTCCATCTCAAAGCCATTGAGATGATTGCAAAGCACCTGCGCGGTGCCGTGGACAACACGCCGGAAGGCCGTGAGGGTATGGCGCTCGCACAGTATATTGCGGGCCAGGGCTTCTCGAACGTTGGCCTTGGTATTGTTCACTCGATGGCACACAGCTTGGGCGCTGTGTATGACACGCCGCACGGTGTGGCAAACGCAATTTTGCTGCCCACGGTGATGGAGTACAACGCAGAGTGCACCGGCGAGAAATACCGCGAAATTGCTCGCGCGATGGGTGTTGAGGGCGTTGATTCCATGACGCAGGACGAGTACCGCAAAGCAGCTTGCGAAGCGGTGAAAAAGCTTTCTGCGGACGTAGGCATCCCCGCCGACCTGAAAGAAATCGTCAAGGAGGAGGACGTGCAGTTCCTCTCCGAGTCTGCTTACGCGGATGCTTGCCGTCCCGGCAACCCGAAAGATACTTCTGTGGAAGAAATTGCCGCTTTGTATCGCAAACTGATGTAAAAATAAGCTTTGTGCCGCAGCTCCCTTTGTGCTGCGGCACATTTTTCACCTCTTTGCGCTAATTTAGACAATCTCCGGCCAGATTCGAGATAAGAATATCTTTTTGGAATTTTTTGTGTTATAATCAAAAAAAGTAGATAAAATACCGTAACTCAGAAAGGGAATCGGAAAGTGAGGGAGCAAGATGTTTCAAATCGCAAATTTAACCAGCAATCAAAATGTAAAAGTTGTACAGCAGAAGGGCCCCTTTACGGTCATTGAACACCAAAGGGATTTAAGTGTTCGCCCGGAATCCGCAATGGCTTCGTATTACTGTGCGGAAATGAATGTCAGAAAAAGACAAGTGCTGTGTGATCTCAGCAAGGCACAGGTGACCGTTCAGGCAGGTGCGATGCAGTGGATGGTGGGTGACGTAAACGCCACCACGGGCATTAAAGGCGTGGGAGATTTGCTGGGAAAAGCCATGCGCGGAAAAGTCAGCGGGGAAAGCGCCATTAAGCCGGAGTACACCGGAAGCGGAATTATGATGCTGGAGCCTACTTACAAGCATTTGATTTTAATGGACGCGGCCGAGTGGGGCGGTGCCGTTGTTTTGGACGACGGCTTGTTCTTAGCATGTGATTCCCGTTTAAAGCACAAAGCGGTGATGCGCTCCAGCTTTTCCTCGGCTGTGGCCGGCGGCGAGGGACTGTTCAACCTGAGCTTGAACGGCAGCGGCGTATTTTGCATTGAGGCCGACTGCCCGAAAGAGGAATTGATTGAGATCACGCTGCAAAACGATGTGCTGAAAATTGACGGCAACTATGCCGTAGCGTGGAGCGCCGGGCTGGCCTTTACGGTGGAGCGTTCGGGCAAAAGCCTGATTGGCTCCGCGGCTTCGGGTGAAGGTCTTGTCAATGTCTATCGCGGCACGGGTAAAGTGCTGATGATGCCGACGGGCGGCTCTGTAACACATGTATAAAAATCAGGAATTTTCTGAAATTTCAGTGCTTCATTCTTCTTAGTAAAAAGTGAATTATGCCGCGTGACAATACCCGGCATCCGCACAAGATAACTGCGCTTTTTGCCTTGCCGGGCTGCGTATTCTGCGGAAAATTGAAGGATTGGTTTCGGAAATACGAACAGATTTTATCGGCTTAGAACACGCGTACCCTGTTTGACGCAAGCGTATTGCTTTGCGTCAGACGGGGTGCTTTTTATGTAATGAACCTTTTGGGAAAATGACGAACCGAACACAAATGTGCCGAACGGTTTGATCAATATTACTCTTGTGATATGATAAAGGAAAAAAGTGACGCGCCGTTTCAGCGGCCATCGGAAGAAAAAAGGTGTATTGGTGTGAAGAGTTATTGGAAGGATCTTAAATCCTAATTTGAATATCAGTAAATTATGACCTCTCAACAGAGGTTACAGTGTT